>Ga0310343_10000206_pt1 | contig 27071 bp, 49 predicted proteins | sample HC15DNA2025_MG_FD_203519 | JGI IMG/M metagenome (GOLD analysis project Ga0310343, IMG submission 203519) | Marine microbial communities from station ALOHA, North Pacific Subtropical Gyre - HC15-DNA-20-25_MG | ecosystem: Environmental > Aquatic > Marine > Oceanic | place: Pacific Ocean: North...
GCAGTTGGTGGCTTACCTGATGGAACTGTTGATGGGGATACTCTTGCTAGTGGTGTTAGTAGGATTTTAGCTGTATCAGAAGCACTTAAAAAAGATACATTTAGTACACAAAGTGAAAGTTTTGTAGATATTACTGGTTTGTCAGTAACAATGACACCAGCTTCTACATCTAGTAAATTTTTAGTAACTTATAATGTTATTTTTTCTCCAAGAGATCAACATTATTCAGGTGGTATCAGATGCGTAAAAGTAGTTGGTGGTACAACAACTGATGATATTTATGTAGGAAATGCATCAGGTAATAGAGTAAGATGTTCTAATTTTGCATTTTCAGATAATGGTGCACCTTCGTATGATGCCATGCAAACTCAATCTGGGTCATTTCTACATAGTCCAAATACAACAAGTGCAGTTACTTTTAAGATGCAATGTACTTTATTTGGCCCTTATGGTTGGGCTAATGATGTCTTTGTTAATAGAACAAATACTTATCAGGATACTACCTACTTTGGTAGTCCTGTTTCTTCAATAGTAGTAACGGAGTTAGCATCATGAGTTCTATAAAATTAACAGCTGATTCTGGAGGAGGTACTTTTGAAATTAAAGCTCCTTCTTCTAGTGGAAATACAAGAGTATTAACTTTACCTGATACAGGAAATCTTACTTTAAATGGTGGTAAAATTCTGCAAGTTGTACAAACAGTTAAGAAAGATAAAACAACCATACAATCGACAAGTTTAGTTGATATTGCAGGCATGAGTGTGACTATTACACCTAGCTCAGCTTCTAATAAAGTTCTAATTAAATATTCTGTTATTGCTTTTACAAATAATCAATATTGGAACATGCGTTTATTAAGAGGTAGTGATAGCACAATTTTTATTGGAGATCAAAACCCAACTGCCACAAGTCAGTCTAGAGGTTCTTTTGGTGGTTACATGTCATCTTATGTAGATGCAAGGTGTGTAGCTCAAGAGCTTTTAGATTCTCCAAACACAACGTCTGCAACAACTTATAAATTACAAGCACATACTCCGTATGCTTCTAGTTACATCATTGGTATCAATACTTCTCCAACGCAAGATAATTACACTTACATGTCAAACTGTGTTTCGACAATAACAGCTATGGAGGTAGCAGCATAAATAATTGATATGTTTAGTTCCTCTAAAATAAATAAATAAATAAAGTATTTTTTGATATGGCATTAGACCACGAAGCAATTTATAAGGCATATCCAGGAACGGTAGTTTCCGTTGATGATGGAACAGGAGCTTTTGACAAAGATGGTAATTCTGTCACGCTTGATCAAACAAAAATAGATGCTGCTAGAACTACATTAAACGCTGAGGCTGCTGCTATTAAGTATCAAACAGACAGAACAACTAATGGTTCCACAACGTATGACTCTTATGGTAATCAGCTCGACATGATCTACAAAGACTTAGTAGCAGGTAAGTTTGATACCACTGGCACTTGGGCAACACATATTAAGGCTGTTAAAGACGCAAATCCAAAGCCATAGGAGATAAACAATGACTAGTAGGTTAGTTGTTAATAGTGTCAGACACACAGGAGCATCAGCTGATGCAATAACTTTAGATGCTTCAGGGAATGTTACCTTTCCTGCAAATGCTACATGCTCAGGAACAGCTACAGGTTTTGGAGGAGGTAAAGTTCTTCAAATACAACAGACAGTAAAAACTGATACAGCTACTGAGAGTCTTTCATCTGGTGTTCCTTCAAGTACGATTTACTGTCCTGTAAATATTACACCTGCCTCAGCATCAAGTAAAATATTAATAATGGTAACTGCAAATCTTTCAGATAATGGTACTTGTGCCATAATTATTCAAAAAGATGGGTCAGCACTTAGTGGTGCTACAGGTGATGCTGCTAGTAATAGAGAAAGAACCACAGCTTCTACAGCGATTCAGTCAGATAGTCAATTACATACTGTCAATGCAACATATCTTGATACTGCTGGTGGGACGAGTCAGATCACTTATGGATTTAAGGTATTTTGCCAAGATAATAACACTACAACAATAGGAATAAATAGAATGGTTAACTCTTATGACTATGTATATGGATTTAGAAGTCCATCTATGATACAAGTAATTGAATTTTCAGCTTAGGCTGGTTAGTTTATAAAAATAACAGTAGAATAAGTATATATAACATGAGAAATGTACAGCCAGAGACCATCTAGATCGAGAAAAATACTTGTAGGTTCTTTAGGAATATTATTTGGTCTGTCTCACCTTGCTTTGATACAGTCAACAGTCAATAGAAAAAGTAGTTTACCTTTAATAAATTTACCTGTAGGACCTTATACAAGTTACATAGCAAGTGTTACAGAGAAAGGATATACCATCAGATATAAATCTCATTCACCAAAAATAATTGAAACTGAAAAACATGTTGATAGACCAGCAGGTTTTCTTGGTTTAGGTAAGTCAGAAATAAAGACATATGAACAGTCAGTAGCAGGAGTAAGCTCTGGAAGCGTCTCAGAGAGCTCTGAACTAACTGCCAAGCAGATTGCATGTATCAAAGCAGAAGGCTCTGGAGAGGCTACAGGGAAGCTTGCAGCAGCCAGTATCACTGCTCCTATAACTCCAGCTCTTACAGAGATACCTTATGTTGGATGGTTGGTAGCTGGATTCTTTAATATGTTTGGGCAGAAACAAGGTGCAGAAATAGGTGGTCAGATGGCTAGAGACTTCCAAGACTGTTAGTGTCTGAGATACAGAGTATCGGAATAAATTACATAGGAGTTAATGCAATTCCTCTGCCTAATATAAATTTTTCAATACCTCAGACTCCACCAGTAACCTTATCTATTGGATCTCCAATAATAGATGTTCCAGGTTGTGTTAAATATAATCCTGCAAATAAAAATTCTATAGAACTTGTAAATCAGGATGAACGAGGATCTCGTGTTATGTGTGATGGTTCTGTACCTTGGTTTGAACCTATAGATTATGAACCAGAGAATCTGGTTTATGTACAGGAACAGTCAGTCCCTCCTGTAGCTCCACCTCCAGAATTAGAAACACCTCAACCTAATTTAGATATACCAGATACTCCATCGAAAGAAGATGTACCGTGCCCTGGACCTACAGACCAGAGGGTAGGGGATATGCGGAATGCTGAATCCAGGGAAAAGGTTGTATCTCATACGCTCTCAGAAGATGGTCAAACCTGCATAACAAACTATGAATTGACCTCACCTGTCGAAAAATTATTACCAACTATACCTCAAGTAAGTACAACAGCTGCAATCGCAGTGGTAGCAACAGCTGCAGCTGCTTCCACACCCCTGTTATTAAGGTTAATAAAGCCTTTATTAAAGCAAGCTACTAAAAAAATTAAAGGTTTACTAGGTAAAAAGATAGGTAAACCTTCTCGTGCAGAAATAAAAACTAATCAATATCGTGAGAAAAAAGGACTACCACCTTTAAAGAAAAAATAAAAATTATTTTGGAATCTCATGTTGATGATTAGGAATAACACCATGAGGATTTGTAACTACGATATCTGCACAGATTTGATAGGCAGGACTTTTAGGATGGAAGGTCACTCCCAATCTTTTTTGCTCCGCACAATGCTTCAATCTTGAAATTTCAAAGTCTAATCTTTTATTAGCAACCAGCTGGGCATAATATTGATTCTGTATGTCAGCAGCCTTCAGGCAACCCTCATTATGACGTTTATCAAGTGGTATGGATAGTGTAGCTGAGATACCCCATCCAACATTATGATTGGACTTCTGACCTGTCCTGGTAGGTTTGTAATAGAGTATAGATCCTGGATTGTCTAACACACCATCATTGTTGGTATCACTGTTGTCATACACTGGATCGAGCCATTCACTTTGATATGGTTCTTTCCATGAATCACTCAGAGTTACAAAGGGTGTAATGTTCAAGGTAGATCCCTGACACTGAACTCCATTGCCATAAGTGTTAGTTATATATGGACCTTGTAAAACCTGTATTGCCTGATTGGTCACCGACCCACTGGAGTTTGCCACTGGGTTGGCAGTAGCACTAACACCACCTACCTCATTGGCATAGATAGGAGCACTGAATATATTTAATGCAACTAGTAAATACTTTACTGACTGAACGTGGAAACCGTGTCTGTGACTGAGGTTACCTCGGTTGTCCTCTGGATTATGGTCTGAGATTTTAACCCTGGTTGACTCAAAGTTGTAGTCAGTTGCCAAGGTTTGCTTGAATCTGTTACAGAGAAGTTCGGCATATTTGTAGCATCTAGGCTTGTCCACGTAGAATTAATTCCATTTACTGCTTGGGTTGTACTCGTAGTCGGAGGTACCAAGCTGTTACTATCTGTGCTTATATTATTACCTGTAACTGTATATTGCCAGCCTGTTTGGTATTCGATCACATTTATGGTCTCTGTTACCGTACTAGATGTCTCAGTGTGACTGGTAAGACTACCACTCTGAAAGTTGGGAACTACTGGTACGGCTTCTACAGATACATTCAATGAGCTTAATACGACCACAGGTATCACACTTTTCAAGATCTTTATCATCTTCTTTTTCTTTGATTGCAAAAGCATGATCTCTTAACTTCATTTGATACTGATCTCACTTACAAATTGACCTGTTGCACTTGTTCCTGCACCGCCCCCTGTTAGTGTAATTGTTGAACTTGAATCAATTGTACCTGCCAATGACCCTGCAGTACCTGCTGAAGTTGAGGTTTGACTAGATAATGGACTTACAGCACCTACTGTTGGAGCACTACTTACTATTGCGTCTCCTTGAGTAAAACTTTGAGTGAAGCTGAAGGATTCTCCTGCAGTTGCCTGAACAGCAGATAAGGTCGGTATTGAACCTACTCCTGATGTAATAGTCATAGCACCAACAGAGTTAGTAGCTGATCCACCGTCAGGTGTATATTGAGTTGTTACATTATTACCGGAAACACTATAAGAGCTTCCTATTCTTTCTACATTTGTTGCAGCAGCATTGACCTGAAGCTGAACACTACTAGTTAATTTATGAGTAATATCTGCCTTTACTGGGGCTGCAAACAATAGAAGAAAAGGTATTATCTTCCACATGATGTCTAAGTATAAATATTCATAAGTCTATCATCTATATAAACAAGAATTACATATCAAAAATTGATGCTTGTAGACTATTTTTATATACAAATTTAGATATGTCTTGTACAAAAGATCACAAAGAAGGAGAAGATCCTAAAAAGAAAGGTCCATTCAGTAGACTCAAAGAAAGTATTGATGATAAAGAAGAACAACTAGAAATTCTAGGAACCTTTATCCGGCTGGGTGTAATGGTCTGGGCCGGTTTCATAATTTCTTTGAACTACATAACTTTTCCAGGATTAGCAAAAGATGGTGGACCCAAGGACATCACTTTCATAGCCAGCGTTTTTACGGGATGTTTAGCAACTTTTTCGGTGGATGTAGGTAAGAAAAAGAAAGATGGAAAAGATAAAGAAAAACTACCATCTGCTGTACCTACTCAGACTATAAGAATCGAACAAGCACCTATAAAGATTGTTACCAGTGACAAATAGTGTTAGTAATTAGTTAATGACTTTTAATTATGGAAACTTTAATTACAGAATTAGAAAAACAATTAGTTGATCAGAGGATGGAACTTGGTACAAATATCAAAAATAGTGAGGAAGCTTTGATACGTACAAAGGAAGGTTTCTTGAAAGTAGAAGGTGCTCTTGAGCTTATTAACATCATTAAGACTAAACTTGCAGAGCAAGAGAAAGAAACTGTTGAGGAGATTATAGGGAGTAGCTGATGACTGATGAATTCACAAAAGGACGTTTTAAAGCTCTGGCATTAGTGTCTCAGTTTCTTAAATTCCCTTCTCGTGAATTACTTCTTGAGTCAATCTACAAAGATATAAAGGAAGAAGATCTCCGTTGGGTGACAGATAGATTCCATTATTACACTCTTCGATTGTTAGAGGATGTTGAAGAAAAAATAAAGCATTCAAAAGAATCCAGTAATAACTAGATAAGGAAAATGTATGCACATTAGGGTTGACCTAATGAAGCATGAGTGCCCATGTTCCATACGGAAAATGAACTACTACAAAACCTTATTGTTACCAGTCCAAAGAGTGCGAGAAAAAAATTTAGAGAAAGTATTTTTGAATCGTGGGGATGGAAATGTATGTATTGCGACACCGAGCTTACCGAACAAACTGCAACCATTGATCATATAAAACCAAAGTTTAAAGGTGGTCATTCAACCAGAAGTAATATGGGTGCTTGCTGTAGTAAATGTAATTCCAAAAAAGGATCTCAGTTGGTGTTTGATTACTTTAATGAGTCTCATCCGTGTTATTCAGAAGCAAAGGCAAGTAAAATAAAAGAATGGACAGATCAACACTTTGTATTGTTGAATTTAATACCTGAATAATTAAATGGAAGACTTTAGAGGAAGAACAGCTAACGACAGAGCAGCAGCACTGGAAGCTAAATATGATCCAGAAGATGATATTGCATTGAGAAGATTAGGAACACCTGTAGAGGCTAGTTCATTTTTAAATAAGTTTGCAAAAAGTCTTCAAGGTAAAGATCTGGGAGAGGTGTAATGAATAAAGATCCTAAAGAATTTTTAGATGGATATGCTATCAATATTAGAAAACTTCAAGATGAAAGAGGTCTTAAGGCTGGGGATAGGGCTCTTAAAGGTTCTGTAGGAAGAGAAATTAATTCTGCAGAAAGAGTAGCTAATTATATGTAATGGCAAGTCGTAAAGAGGCTAAAAGTAAAGCCCAGATGAGAAAAGATAAGATGAAGTGTAATAAGCCCCAGAGGGCTCCTAAAGGTGCTAAACAGAAATATATAGTTAAAGCCTGTGATGATGGTGAACAGAAGATAGTAAGGTTTGGTTACAGAGGTATGCAGGACTTCTTACAACATAAAGATCCAAAACGTAGAGCAAGTTTTAAAGCTCGTCACAAATGCTCAGAGAAGAAAGATAAATTAACACCTGGTTGGTGGGCATGTAATTACAACTGGTAGTTGCCAAAAACAAATTTCACGATAGTTTAGTGTCATGAATTGTTATTACTGCGGTACAGAATTAATACACAAAGGTGATAATCGTCTTGATAATGATGACGAGTATAGAGATATTTATGACATGGTTACATATTTAAAATGTCCTAGATGTGGAGCCACAGTAGAGACATATAGAAGACCTATACATGTTATATCTAAGTTACATACAGTGAGAGAAAAAGATGCTAGTTAACCTTTTGTTAGCAGTTGTGCTTTGGGTACAAGTCCCACAGTGGAGTGACGACTGGTCTAAATGTGCTGTAGATGTGCCCGATGCTGCTTGTCATTGGTATGTTGCTGCTCCAGATAATACATTCGGTGAAGGATTTAATTGGGCTGATGCTCCCTGGTTTGATGCTTATGGTCTTAAAGATATAGCAGCTATAAGTAAATCTACAGTTTTAGAGGAATTACAGGAGGTCGCATGAAATGATGAACTGTTGGCACTGTGGACCAAATGTTCAGTTGATCTGGGGAGGAGATCATGATCTAGATGGAGAAGATTTTCCGATAGCATCTCAAGAATATGGTATGGTCACAAATTTAACTTGTCCTAAATGTGAATCTTTTGTAGAAGTGTATCTACCGAGATATCATTTTGAAGAAAAAAAAGAACCTATAGATACTGCTCCATGTTCTATAGAAGATGATCCTGTCTGTGACATCTAAATAAGAGACCAGGCTCTATACCATTTAGTAAGAATATATTTTTTACCTTTAGTAGGAGGCAATGCTTCATGCATAGTCTTAAAGTTTGGCCAGCCAAAACTGTATAAATTATTCCAGAAAATAGCCAGTCCAGGTTCAGGTTTAATTTTTAAATCTAAAAATTTAAAATATGTTTCCCCTCCTTCCTCTACATCATTAAGATAAATCATGAATGTCCATGTCCTTTGACCCATCCATTCACAGTAAGTTTTATATTCAGCAGATAAAGGATGATAATAATCCCAATGACTTTTATAGAATTCACCTTCTTCATACTTCTGACCCTGTATAGATTCTCCTAAGAAAGGATCTAAATTCATATAGTTACCTATCTTTATAGTCAGATCAGCTCCCAGTTTTGTCAGGTGAGGACTGAAATTACAGGTCATGGATGTTCTATATTCAGATAACATTACATAATCATCTTCATTTGATACTGCTGATGGATGTAATTCAGTATCCATATATTCAATGGCTTCTCTACATTCTTCTTTACTTAAAAAATTCTTCTGTAAATACATTTGAGTGAATGGATACTTAAGTTTTTTTGCTGTATCAGGTATCTTCAGGTCATAAAATTTTTTATAATTTATAAATCTAGGTTTCTTTTTAAACTCATGTATCTTCATTAATTCTTCAATCTCTTCTTCTTCACAGTCATAATATACTTTCATATGTCTCATGATTTGAGGCTTACTCGCCCCACTAATACAAGAGATTAAGAAGTCCTGGCTTGCTGCTTCAGTGATCATAGAGTTTAGAATGTTAGTAACTTCAAGGATGTTTGAGTGGAACCTTTTGTCTTTACCTTTATTATCATCTTTTATTCAATAAATGCCAGTAGTTCTTACATGCTAAATCAGGGATTGAAGAAGAGTGATATAGTTTCTTCCAGAAAAAATAAAGTTTATGAAGACTGACAGGTATGGCATCCATAGTTTCTGCTGTTAGGATAGTGAATAATGATTAAACATCATGTTAGATCTAGATATAGATCAACAGTTTGCTATCCATGCAACTGCCATAGCGATTAAAGAATTTGATCGAGAGGAGTTGGAGGAGGCTTTTGTTGAAATGCTATATAATAAAGCAGTAGAACGCCAGACTTTTATAAATATTATGAAAGAACATGGCATCGATGCTGAGATTACTCTTACTTTCTTAAACGCTAATCAAGTCCCAGAATAAATATGGCTACTCGTACATTTTCAGGTACTCTAGACACTCTTGAACATGAGGGTTCTGAGATAACCTACAAAGGATCAACAGATGCCTGTGATCGCAGTGAAAACATCCGTGGATTTCAAGTTAATCCTGGGTCAACAGGAGACATAATTGTAAAGCTTGATAGAAGTATTGGTATTAAATCAGTAGAGATCTTTCAAGAAGATGAATATGCAGCATCATCTGCTCCAACTGGCTACACAGGATTCAGTGATATAGAACAGAGTGGTAAAGGAAAAGGTGCTGTTGCCATGACAGTTACTAATGCTGCTAAAAATTACCTTGTCATTCTGAAGACAGATGGTTATTCTGAAGTGTCCTTTGGTGGCACTGTAGATGTCCCTTAAATTAGATACCTCTTATCTAAATAAAGACTCTTTAAGATTAATAAAACACTACAATCGGGCCAGAACTCTCATGGGTTCTGGTCGTTTTGCTTCTTATAAGGACTACGGAGAATCAATATGGAGAATAGGATATGGAAGTATGGAGATGCATGGGAAGGTTGTTACACATAGAACTCGTGCTACTGAAAAAGAAGTTGATGAACAGTTAAATATAGATTTACAGACGTTATCTCATAAACTTTCTAAGATAATATTCTGGCCATTGAACCCAAAAAAGAAAGCAGCTGTTATTAGTTATGCATTTAGTAATGGATTTGTTCCGTTTAAAAATTCTCAGCTGTTAGAACTTATTAACTCAGGCTGTCACAAGAAAAAATTGATTAGAGAGTGGTCTCCTTTTATTAATAAAGCCTGGTTAAATAAGTCTGATTTAGTAATTGATCAACGTAGATCTGAACTTAATTTATTTTTCGCACCAGACAAAGAAGTACCTACCTTCCTACCTCATAAATGTAAATTAAAATATTGTTTACTAAACATACATGAAACATATAATGGTAACGTAAATCAAATTAAAGGTATTAATTATCTAGAAAAAAAGATTCAAGAACTTGATCCTTCAGGGGAAGTCTTACGTCGATTTTTCCGTTACTGGAATCAAGAACCTGGAGGTTTGGGATCTCAGAAAAACATTTAGAGTTTTTTATCCAATCTAAAAGATCCATTAATTCTAATTCAGCAGGGTAACCTTTCATAAACTCATCATAGTCAAGGTCCAGATCCTCCATTTTCATGTTGCCAAACTTTAAGTAATACTAAATATCCGATTAAGTCTGTGATTACATCCTCATCACTTTCTAAACTATCATTACCTTGCTTAATCCTATTTAACTTATCGTCAATTCTGACTAAGAGTTGCTCTCTGGCATCAGCTTTACTAAATATTCTAATAGGTTTTAATGCAGAATTCCCATAAGCACGATTCTTTGCTAATAGAAGATCTCGAATATCGTTACAAATCGCAGCGATTAGAGATTCCGTCCGACCTCTCTCATCATCAGGAACTAAAAGATTCACATTACCAGAACTCATTTGCAGTTGGTTTTAGTAAAATACTATCATGGCTCAAAAACTCTCACAACTCTACGACGTAGATAATAGATACAGGGAAGCAAAAGGTGTTGCTGATAATGAATCTGGTAAACAGTTTCTTCAAGAATTTATAGCAAGAGACAAAAGACTTGGTACTGATTTTATAGGTGACTCTAGAAGAAGTGATGATAAATTTATCTTGCCTGCTCAGGGAGGAACTGTTTCAATAGGAGCACTTGGCTTAGGATCTCAGTTAAGTAATACTGATTCTAGGACTACATTTAAAAATGCATTTAGAGCATCTCAATCTTAATTATGCCTTTACCAGAACTAATATCTTCAACAGAACATGGTGGAACAGTCCACAAGTATTCAATTCCAGGTGGTAAGCATTCTTTTGATCGCTATCTTGCCTGCTTCTTAGGTAGCTGTAAATTTTGCACTGGCTATGCAGAAGCTATAGACCATGTGCATGAGTTGCAAGATAAGATGATGATGAAACTCAGTTAATTATCTTTCCAATATTTGAAAATATATCTCTGAATCTTTCTGCAGGTTCTACCGACAGACTGGGTGGTGGCAGATAGATAAAGAAACCCCATGTAAAAGGATTATCAAATCTATAGTAATCATTACCTTTTATCAGATTTGCTCTATTGGTAGGAATACAAATTGGATAATCCCACATGTCAGGATATGCTCGCATCATTTCATGATTACAGGAGAAGAATAAGGCTTCATAGATGTTACGTAGCTTCCACTCCTTCTCTAAGCGTCTGAACCAGGCGATAGAAGGACTCATGGCTCCTGCACCCCCACGCAGGCTCCACCGCCATGAGCCTCGCTTCTTGCTGTATGAGCAGCGTCCATAGGTAGGAGGGAAGCAATATACCTTACCAGTCCAGGCTATCTCTGTATTTAAACCATCTTCTTTCTTGGTATAGAAGTTTTTAGCATGTATAAAATCTTTATTTGCTTTCTCTGTACTGCAGGGATCTAAATCTATATCTCCAAGTAGAGCATCAATGTAGGGAAGATATTCGACAGGAGTTATCCAATCCTCTTCTAGATTCCATATCCTTTTCGCATTCTCAAAGTTTCTACGAAAGGTTTCATAACTCTTCTTCATATAGTCAAGTTATAATATAAACAATATTTAAACAAGAGAAAATGGGTGGCTTAGTACCTGGGGTAGCAGAAATGATTCCAGCTTATAGAGATACAAGAGGTTATCACATGGGGTATGATACACAACAAACTCCTTTTGAAGTAGCCAAGGAAAGAGGTTTAGCTGGAGTACTTGGTGGAACTGCAGATATGATAACTAGGGGATATACAGACTTCGATAAAAGAGGAGACTCTAAGAAACAGAAAGATACAAAAGAATTTTTAAATAAATTTATACATGGAACTGCCCCATTAGAAGCGTCAATGGAAGATGATAGAAAGCGTCTTGAAAGAACTATGGCAATGAGAAAATTTCAACAGGGCATGCAAGAGCGTGCCAATCTTTATAATGAGATGAAGAACTAATCTTTATCCAGCTTAATCATTTCTTCTCTCTTGAAATGAAATAGCTTCAATCCTTTTTTATCTTCGATAATAAATAAAGCTTCTCTTTCTGGATCTATCGATTCAGCTTTGGCAATTGCTTTTCGCATTACATCTGCAGCACCATCTATACCTCGGCTAGATAAGTCTTCTAAGCCTGTTATTAACTCCTTTGTGTTCATATAATACATACTATTTTCCTTATTATCAGGAGCATAAACTATTACTCCAGGTCCTGTTGTAGCAAAGAACTTTTCATAGAAGTCTGCCATATCTGCAAGGATTCTCTCAATTATGAGAGTTGCCATCTTTTCCTCGTTTTCACTTGGATTTGCTTTCAGTAGTTTCTTTATCAGTTGCTGTCTTCGATCTGTCATGTCTAATGTATTTGAGTAAGTCAGAATTTTTTAAAGTCTGATGTAGTTTAGGTAGACCTCGATAGAGAACAACAGGTTTACCTGCATTTCCTATCTTCTTTACTAATTTACCCTCTCTATCCCTGACCTTAATCAGTTCCTCTTGACGTAGCAGATACTCTGCTACACAACGATAACGTCGTTTGGAGTTGAGATCAATGTCAGGAAAGCGGTCACATATGGTAGCTGGTTGCATATCACTAAAAGCTATCCTTATCTGATCAGCTAAAGATAAACCAAGAACCATGTCATTGGTTGAAGTCTCATGCTTTTCTACCATAGTTAGATAACGTCTGAGAGATGGATTATCAAAACTACCTGATGGTGGTATGAACATCTCAACTTGTTCAGCTAATGAGTCTACTAATAACTTCTGATAATTCTTGATAGTGACTTTTGATATATCTAAATCCCTGAACCTGTAGCTTTTGTATTTTCTAACCGGCTCTAATTTTATAGGATTATCCTTACCTTCCGTCAGCATCCAATCAATAAAATCCATGCAGTGCTTACTTATGGCCAAAGACTAGCGTGATTATATTTATCTCACCAGTAGCAAAGTTTTATATTTTTGTTAGAGTCAGCTATATAGGTGAATAAATTTCATGAAAAGAGGAATTACCTGGGCTGAATTTTTACTTCTAATTATTATTGTGCCTAGTACAATTTTTGGATTTACTAAAGGTTATGAGTATTTAGCTGATAAAATTACTATAGAAATAATATTTGAAAAGTAAATGGGTTCACGTCCCTCTGCTCCAGTAACTTATAGACCTACACCTACAGCTCCGGTAATCTATCAGTCAGTTGTACCTGAAGAAGATTTTAAACGTGCTAGTGATTATGTAGATGATCTAAAAGCAGAAAGAGCTAAGAAGAAACAAGATTTAGCATCTGCAGGTTTTGGAGCAGCAGATATGGCTGCACGTCAGAAGTCATATTTACAAGCTGAACAAGATGCATATAAAGCTTCTCAACCTAAGACTTCAGTTAAGCCATAATTTCTTCTTTACAAGTAGCAAGCCACATATCGTAAGTTTCTTTTAGTAGATCATAATCTTCTATAGGTAAGATCATTACAGCTTTGTCTTCCCATACCAGTCCACCTTTTTCTTTTAAGTCACTAATCACTGGTGTTTTCACACAGTAATGTTCATTTTCATCGGTAACATCATCTAAAATTCTGTCTAAATCTCTCTCAAGCTGACCAAGAGTAATGACTTTCATAGAAAAATTGTATATATTTTAAGACTAACAGTACAATTCTATGTAGTCACTATTGATCCAAAATCAATTGTTGATAAAACTTCTGCTGTTACTGCTCCAAAATTAGCTTGTTCTCCTGCTGGTTCGTTTATAAATCGCCAATCAATTGAGAATCCAGATAAAGTTATAGAGAATTCAGTATCCTGATATCTGATATCGTTTGTTATTACAAATAGATAATCACCTGGCAGTAGTAGTTGTGTTGGATAATCTCTCTGCAGTAAATCATATTCTTCTACATCAACACTAGCTTCGTTAATTAAGTAACCATCATCATTAACAGGTAATTCTTTTCTAAAATTTGCTTCTTCTATTTTGTAAAAAGCTATTAATGTATTTCTGTTTGTCTGTCTTGTATATGCAGTGGTGCTGAAATTCTGTGTAACCTGAATTGATCTTGGTACATTCAAAGTGAATTTGTAGAATGTTGATTGTCTACGAGTTAATCCTCCATGAGTTCCTGCTATGGTTTGAGAACTGAATAAAGGATCAAAATTACCTATGTCAATCGGATTATTAAGGTTATCACCTAGCTCAGGTGGTCTAGGATCAGATCCAAAATAAGAGGTAGGACCAAATGCAACTGGTCCACTACCTCCTGTTGGATAAGTTTCAACTAATCCAAGATTTACAAATCCATGATTGGTAGGAATTGTTGATAAAAATCTAGACATCCTCTTCTTTTAATCCAGTAAAGAATCCATACATCGGATGATCTTTGGATCTTCTACCATCTTTTATATATAATTCTTCCATAATTTTAGCACGTTCAGGATAACAACCTTCACACTGCATAGTCTTTATTGAGTCATAATCAAGTTTTTCTTTTAGTTTTTGAAGAGCAGTGATAGCTCTTTTTTTACTCTTATAGGTTTTTGTAAATGTCATCTCTCCATCTACAGACACATACCCATACCAACTGGGGTAAGGAATTATATGCCAGGAAGATGGAACTACATCAGAATGTTTAGAGACTATTTTTTTCTCGATTGTTTCTTGCGTGGTCATAGATAGTTTTTCCTTTTCTAAGTTGTAAGTTGATTTCCCCTATCTTCTTAGGGTTTTCTAACTTTACCCCCATAATTCGTAAATGCAAGGGGTTGCAACAGGTATAGTCACATCCTTCTTTATGAGTAATCCTTAATGTTCCTGTGTACCCACGAGATAACCAGAAGGCTACACGAGCTGCTGAATGGGTTTTTGCTTTATGAAAGGGACTATTTATATAAGCAACAGTCTGGTATTTGTCTTTACGAATAGCTCCAAGCCAAGGCCAGCACTCATCTTCTCCTTTGATATCAACTTTCTGCCAGAAGCTACGGAAGTAATAGAACATATCAATGTCAAAATTTTCTATATCTACTTCACATCTACCTTTTTCTATTTCTTTCATACAATCCATACATTGATAGGCAGAACCGAAGTTACCATGATGTCCTTTCTTGTTTTCTATATGCCAGAGACAGAGTTGAGATCGTAAGGCATCTCCCTCCTCCTCAATAAACTTTTCTATTTCTATATCTCTAACAGATTTAAGAATCTCGTTAGGAAGATTGGAATCAATTTCTTTCATAGTTACAGATAGAACGTACCACGTTGTAATTAAGGTCAAACTCGTTTGCTATTTTCCTATATGACATAGATTTAGAGTTATTTTTGTACATCCATAAGACTTGTGTGTACTTATTTTTATCAATATTAACCCCTTTCCTCTTCCATTTCTCTATTTTTAGATCAATATGATCTCCATAAAAGAGATGTCTTGGATTCATACAATGATAATTTTTGCAGATAGATTTTCTTATCAGCATGACCTCACCATTTTCTTCATCAGGGAAGATGTTATAGATTGCTAACACTAAGGGGTTAACATTTTTACCTTTGTAGCAGGGATGATAAGCATGAGAAGTTGTAAAAGCTTTATCAAGAACTTGTACATCTCCTACATTCCAGCATTTGGAAGTACCTACTTCTGCTTCCAGTCTGCTCAGTACAGAAGCCAGTCTGTATATGTCTTTATCATTGAAGCCACTCTTTTTAAATATCTTTCGAACCTGGTCTATATGTTGCTCCATAAAAATTTTTTGAAGAGTACCTCTATTTTATGTGTGGGATGAGGGAGAACGCAACTAGTATTAAATAATATATACCTCTATATATTCTCTTAGAACTAACTACGTCTTCTCCCTGACGCAGCTCCCTCAACCCATAATTTCTACTTCAGGGTGCTGTTTAAGGGAGAACACACAGTTGCCTCTACACAAAGTATAAGGGGTTGTACTATAAAAAACAAGTTGTCTTCTCCCTGAACCTACAAATTTGTTGCTGATAAGATATAAACAAGTATTTAAAAGAAAATAGTACAGAAATGTCTCTTCAAGCTGTAATAAATCCGTTGGAATTCATGAAGAAAATAACTGGGTTTGATGGTAGTAGATCACTAGGTGAAGTAACTCGTCAAAGAACTAATACTCCTTTGAACCCTGGGATGCTAGATTATGAAGCTATGATGAAAAAAAGAGTAGGACAAGGTGCATTTAGTGGTATGGGAGGGTTTGATGCCAGTGATCTTATGAAAACTCCTGGAATGGTACAACAATCAACAAGAGATCAGGCAGAAAAAGTTAGTGCTCCATATAGAGAAGCAAATATAATGGCTGCTGATAAAACAAATCCCATGAATGCAGCTTCACAGGAGCCAGGTATGTCATTTCTAATGAAGTACATTGGTAAATAAAGATGTCCAGATACAGACCATCTATGCCACCAGTTGTTCCATACACAGGACCATTGGAGCCAGATGAACCAGATGAGCCAATGCCAGTAAAACTTAAAGTAGATGCTTTTTTAGAAGGTATAAAGCAATTCGAACTACCAAGAGATAGAAGTTATTTCAAATGAGGGTGAATTAAAATGGGAGATAATGACTTTCCAGCAGTGATGGGTAATCAACCAATAGGGTTCTTACAGCAGTATGTGAAAGGGAGTAAGATGTATTCCCAGAAAGGAGACAATGTACCAGAATTTACAAATAGAATGGGATATTCCCAGCAATTAGGAGGACCATTAGTAGCACATGGCAGTCATTCTCCTAGTTTTGAGTTTGATGGCATACCAAGATATACAGATTCAGGTTCACATGATCCTAAAGAACATAAGGGACCAGTAGATCCAAGTGGTAAAGAGATAAAAGAATTAAGACCAGAGGATAAAGATATACCTCTAGCTAAAGCAAAGAAGATGCTACAAGGATTTATTGCTTAGAGTTTATTCAATTTAAAATAACTATATAAAAAGAGAAATAGTAGATGTCACAAACTAAAGCTCAATTAGTAGATGCAGTAGATGGAAGTATTTTAACAGCTGACCTTGCCGACGATGCAGTAACGGCAGCTAAGTTAGCAAGTAATGCAGTCGTAACGGCTTCTGTAGCAGACTCAGCTATTACAATTGCCAAATTATCAACTAGTGGTACAGCCTCAAGCTCTACATTTTTAAGAGGAGATGGAGCTTTTGCAGCAGCAGGCGGAGGTAAACTTGTAGGATATGGATCAGCTATTAAAACAGATCAATTTTCTGCATCTGTAGGACAAGGTGCATTTAGTAGTAATTGTATACAGCTTAGTTATACAGCAGCGAGTACGAGTAATAAATTACTTATAATGGCAAATTTAACAATTGGTTATCAACATGGTCAGTCAATACGAATGAGATTTGATATAGGTGGTTCTACTGTTGATTCCGCTACGGGAGATGCTGGTAATAGTAGAACTAGGGCTACAACTGAAGCATGGATAAATTCATCAGGTCAAATGTCCAATATGAGTTTTAATTTTTTACATAGCAGTCCAGCAACAAGTTCAACAACTTATGGATGTCAGATAGGAGCGAAAGATAATGCAACACAAACTGTTTATTTAAATAGATCTTATGGTGATACTAATGCTGATTACCAAAGTAGATGTGCATCATCACTTGTAATTTTAGAATTTGAACCATAGACTTATTAGTTATTGAAGAGATTAGTCAATTTAAAATACTTATATAAAAGATATCTTTAAAGAATAATGCCATATGTAGGACCGCAGCCTAAACTTGGACGTAATAGGGAAGTAGATGATATCTCTAGTGGATTTAATGGTAGTGCAACTGCATTCACTCTTCAGGTAAGTGGATCAAACGTATCTCCTGGAACTGCTAATGATATAGTAGTCAGTCTCGGAGGTGTAGTACAGAATCCAAATCAAGACTTTACGATAGCTGGAAGCACTATTACATTCACTACAGCACCAGCCAGTGGATTAAGTTTCTTCGCAGTTGTTCTAGGACAGAGTATAGATTCATCTGTTGTTACACCAGCTGACGGATCAGTAACAGGAACTAAACTATCTAATCCATTAGCTTTATCTGATAATCATAAAATTTCATTTGGTACTGGTTCTGATAATAATTTAGAAATATTTCATGACCCAAATACAAATAAAATAATTGCTGAAGATGGTGATATTCATATTCAAGCAGATAACTTTATGCTTATTAGTGATGACTCTAATGGTAGAGCTATTTACTTAAATGATAGTGGTGGTCATTTAGAACTAGGATTTGACGGAAATCATGACGCACGATTTACTGGTACTGGAGTTACATTCTTAACAAATGTAGATGCAAATGCTGGTATTGACATAACAGGAGGAGCTGCAGCAAACATCACAGCATTATCAGATGGAGCAACAATAACAATAGATATGGCTACAGCCTGTCATCATTCAGTAACACTAGGTGGTAATAGAACATTCGCAGCACCAAGTAATCAGGCAGTAGGTCAGGCAGGTTCAATATTTATTACACAGGATGGAACAGGATCTAGAACAGCAGCATTCAACTCAGCCTTTAAATTTGTAGGTGGAACAGCACCTACATTAACGACAACTGCATCCGCTACAGATCGGATTGATTACATTATTAAATCCTCTAACGTAATCCATTGTGCAGTTTCATTGGATGTTAAGTAAATGTCTTTTTATGATGCAATAAGAGTTGGAGCTTCAGGAGCTTCTACAGGATATGAAGTAGAACGTAGTTTAAGGTTTAATAAATCTGCTTCAATGTACTTAGAGAGGACACCATCTAGTACAGGAAATCAAAAAGTTTGGACATGGAGTGCATGGTTTAAAAGAACTTTATTGCATGATACTGGAGGAACAACTTACCTTTTCAGTAGTAATAATGTTTCAGGTAATGATGGTATTGCTGCAATTTATATAAATAATGACAAAATCAATACTTATTTTGATACAAGTGGTTCAAACCCATATGGTGCTGTAAATGATCGACTGTATAGGGATGTTGGTGCGTGGATGCACATTGTTTGGCAAGTTGATGCAGCTAATACAACTCAAAAAATATGGATAAATGGTGTTGAGGAATCTTTAAATTCTGGTTTAAATCCACCTGATTTTGCCTATGGAATGAACCAATCTGGAATAAAAATGTTTCTTGGAAGGGATGGTGATTGGGGTAGTGACCATTCAAATATCTATTTTGCAGAAGTACATTTTTCAGATGGTAATAAATACCAAGCCAGTGATTTTGCAGAAACTGATGCAATAACTGGTCAATGGGTTCCGAAAGAAGTAAATATTACATACGGAACAAATGGATTCTATTTGAATTTTTCAGATAATTCAGGAACGACTGCAACAACACTTGGCAAAGATTCAAGTGGTAACGGCAACAACTTTACACCAAATAATTTTGAGGTAGGTACTGGTGTTGGTAATGACTCTGTACCTGACACTCCTACAAATAATTTTCCTACCTTAAATCCTTTATATAACCCTGTAAACACCACGTTTGGTGAAGGGAATTTGTTAATGAGAGGTGGAGATAATTTCGCAGCATCTACATTTCTTTTACCTAAAAGTGGTAAATGGTATGCTGAATTTTCTAAATATAATAATGGTGCTCTTCAATCAATATCAGTAACAAGAGCTAATACAGCAATGACTAATTATGCTGGATATTTGGGATTAGCTGATAATGTTGAATATGTTTCTAACGGTGAGCTAGGTAATAGAACAAGGGGGAGTACCTCTGATGCTACAGCGTGGACAAATGATGCAGGTGTTGTGGTTGCTGTAGCGGTTGATATGGATAATGGTGCTGTTTATTTTGCAAGAAATAATACTTGGCAAAATTCTGGTGATCCAACTTCGGGTTCTTCAAAAACAGGTGCAATAGCAACTGACTTATTAACTGACAATAATGGAGATCATGTGATTGCTGTACATGGATATAATGCCAATAATAGTTATGGTTTGTATGCTAATTTTGGACAACAACCATTCACTTATACCCCACCAACAGGATATAAAGTACTTAGTTCTGCAAACTTACCCGACCCAACAATACTGCTACCTAATAAACATTTTGCAACTTTTACTTATACAGGTACAGGATCTAGTGGTGACGTTGTTAATATTACAAATTCAGATGTAGATTTTACTCCTGATTGGGTTTGGGTAAAGACTAGAAGCGTAACAAACGATCATATTTTATCTGATTCAGTAAGAGGTGGAAGCAAATATCTTGTAAGTAGTGAAACTTACGTTGAACAAACTGATACTGATAAAATTAGAGCTTTTATACCGAATGGTTTTGAATCAGGAACCGATGGAGATACAAATTGGCCTAGCAGACCTTTTGTTGCATGGAATTGGAACGCTGGTGATACAGATAGTGCAACTTATACAGTAAAAGTTGTTTCTGATTCTGGTAATAAATATAGATTTAATGATTTTGGAACATCTGCTGTAACTCTCGATCTTGCTGAAGGTGGTACTTATATATTCAATATGGATGATTCTTCAAATGCTACTCATCCGTTTAGTATTGGAACCGCAGCTAATGGAACTGTATATACATCAGGAATAACCTATTTCTTAGATGGAGTATCAAAAACTTATAGCCAATATACATCTGGATTTGCAGCAGCTTCTACAAGAAGATTACATATAACAGTACCAGCATCCGCACCCCAGCTCTATTATTGGTGTAGTGCTCACAGTGGAATGGGGGGTGCAATCAATACAAACTCAACTCTTGGATCAAGTAATTTTGATGGAAATAATCAATCAACGGTAAAAGTAAACACAACAGCAGGATTTTCGATAGTTAGTTATACAGGTAATGGAACTAATAATTCAAACGTAACAATGGGGCATGGATTAGGAGTAGCACCTGATGCTGTTATTTTGAAAAATAGAGACACAAGTCCTTATGGTGCAAAAGAATGGGTAGTATGGCATCAAGATGTAGGTACAGATAGTACCTATGTTTATAAAAATTTACGTTTAGATAGTACTGGTGCTGCTAGTGCTAATTCAGACCAGTTTAGAACTGTTGATGCTAGTACTATTCAAGTCAGATCACCAGATTCATCTAATGGTAAAGTAAATGCAAATAACAATAAATACATTGCTTATGTATTTAGCGAAGTAGCAGGGTATAGCAAGTTTGGTAGCTATGTCGGAAATTCAAATGACAATGGTACTTTCGTATTCACAGGCTTTTCTGTAGCATGGCTAATGGTGAAAAGAGCAAATGGATCTAATACAAACTGGACAATTCTTGATAACAAAAGAGATACTTCTAATGTTGCAGAGACTAGATTATTTGCTAACAGTTCAGAAGCTGATTCTGTTTCTGGTGGTGGAGTTGGTAGAGTTGACTTTTTATCAAATGGCTTTAAAGCTAGAGACAGTCATCAAGATGGTAACTCAAGCTCAGGAACATACATTTACTTTGCATTTGCGAAATCGCCATTTAAAAACAGTAGGGCAAGGTAAAATAAAACTATGGCATTTAAATTAAACGGAAATCCACTAGCAGTAGATGTGGCATTCAGTCACAATGATATTCAGTATCCTGCTAATTGGTTAAGATTATCAACAGCAGAAGAGAAAACTGCTATAGGAATTACTGAGGTTGAAGATCCAAAAGTATATGATTCACGTTTTTATAATGGTGATGGAATTGCAAAAGCATTAGATGATAAAACAGAAACTATTGATGGGATTGAATATAAAACTTTAGGTGTTAAATCAATATTGAAGGCACAGGAAAAAGAAACTGCTGGCGGTTTGTTAGCTCCATACGATTGGTATGTTGTAAGAAAAACAGAAAAGTCTACTGCAATTCCTACTGCAATCACAACTTATCGTGATGCTGTAAGAACAGCTTGTGATACAAGAGAAAAAGAGATTGATGCATGTGCAGATACAGCAGCTTTAGTAACTCTCTATAGTTTTAAAGAAGATGGAACAGCTTATATGACACAATATCCTGAAGATCCTAATTCTTGAAGAATTTTTAGAACGAGATAGAGTAAAAGTAATTATAAATATTAAATGCAGATAGTAAATTTCTTTCTGTCTAGACCTTCTGTGTATACTCTCCCTGGTACATGGGAGAAACAACCATTAATTAAACATGGAAATTATCCTGGACTTCCACCGGAAGGACAGATAGTTGTTATCATCTTGGCATTACTCTTATTTATTACAGGTTATGGTCTGTATACAGCATTCGGACCACCTAATAAAGAACTAACTGATCCTTGGGATGAGCACGACGATTAAAAAAATTATAAAATTTATTACTATCCTCTCAGGGGTAGTGACTCTGCTTGAAATTATACAAGCACTAGAGTACCTATTCCAGTGGTGATGTAAGCTGCTACAAAAATAGTAAAAAATAGATAATTCATCATACTCCTTGATAGACAGGGGACATGACACCTCCACCTCCATCTTGGTCATCATCATTGTCATCATCATTGATGGCACGTAATGTTAACTCTATAAGAACAACAAAACCTATGGGGTAAAAACACCATAGGATTGCTTGAAAAGGTGTAATGTCATTCGTTAATGACAGTTCAGGCATTAGAATATGCCGAAAAACATGTGTCCTGTAAGTAAATCAGATACTGCAGCTGCAACAAGACCTACCATTGCTAGTCTTCCGTTCCATTTTTCTGCAACGATTTTCTGTTTTTCTAGTGCTTTTGATTTTGTCATTAGAATATACCTGGAATGATTTGACCTGTTGTTGCATAAGCACCAAATAGAGCAACAATGCCAAGCATTGCCCATCTACCATTAACTTTCTCGGCATCCTCTGGATAGCCTACATAATTAGGATCAACTTGTGGTCTGGGTTCAATACTATAAATGTTTTGACGACCCCCACTTTCTGTAACTTGTGTCATTAAAAGGATGAGTTTAGGTTTCCTTAATATTTTAAAGTCATTAATACCTACAACTAGTAATAAATACTTATTAATATTCTTTATTGTCAGCATAAATAAACTTTATTGCATATATTGAATCAGCTGCTACATTAATTACGTAAGGGTTGAACAACGCTGTTAATCCTTGGCTAAGCTTACACCCGTAAAGCTCATACCTTATAAGTTTTGACAGCTTCTATACCTGGTGTCTAAAAAGTAGCTGAGTGTATTTCTCCACTTGGCTACTTTTTTTATTCCTGAGAAAATTTATAGTCTAAAATCATTGCATACAGGAGACTTCTCATACATTCATTATTTTTTTCATCTTCTTCAGGTAAAATCACACCAAGATTTTTAGCATGTTTATTATAAAAATCGGCATATTTATATAAAATTCTTACATCTTCAATACTTATCCTGAAATTTACTATCCAGTTACCATCATCATCTAAATGATCATCTTTTACTAGATTAGACATTCGGATCTGACTCTGGAAGTATAGTATCGTGATGAAGATACTTAGAATCAGATTTTCTTATGGCTAATCCTTTGAATAAAGGCATACCTTTCTTAGTAAAAGTAATAATATTTGGCATATCTAGCTGACTTTTGCAGCAATCTAGTAGTAATGAGATGAATCTCTTCTGTCCTACAGCTTTTGACCCTGTTGAATCACAATATTCACAGTAACTGGGATATAAATGGAAGTTGCTGTTGAAATATCTCTCAGTCATATCCTTATCAGTGTTAGGAATCTTCTTACCAACTGGTACTACATTGTCATTATCAGCAACAATCTCTGATTGTAACCATTCAATGAGGTTATTACTGGTAAGCATGATAGTATTTCTTACTTTCTTGAGACTTGGAGCTGCTTCATAGGTATCTAATAGATAACGACGCATTTCTTTCTCATCCATCTCAAGAACCCAATTGATTAGTCCAGGTAAATAGTTCTTCCATTCACCAACCACACGACCTTTTTCTATCTTGATCATATCTTTGGCTTCAGAACTCTTATCATATAGCTTTCTATTGAACTCTACGGTCAAACGACGACGTATTAGACCACTGGTGTTGTCAGTTGTTTGTATGGGCTCGTTGGCTGCCACCATGACCATACCCATATAGACAAAAGGCTCACCTATATTCTTCATCTTCTCTTCATAACGAAGATTATCTCCACCAGTTAGTGCTTTAAATACCTGAGCAGATCCACCATATCTTTCTGAGTCATTGATAAGAGTCATTCTCTTACCTTTTATAGAAGACAATTCGAATCTTGATTGTTCTAATTGATTAAGAGTAGTACTGGCATAGTTACCTGCACCAACTAAAGCACAACATAGGTTTGCAAAAGTGGATTTACCTCTACCACCTGGACCAATTATTTCTAGGAATCTCTGAAGTTCATGACCATGACCTACGAGGCATGCACGTAGCCATGCTCTAAGTACCTGAACTCTAGCTTCATCTTCATATTGTGTACGGAATATCCATTTAGTTATAGGACCGGGATTTATTGTTGGATCATAATTAAAATCCAGACCCCATGTTATATAGTCTTCTTTATTATGTTCAGTAAATTCACCTGTAGATACTTCTAAAACACCATTGGTAAATACAATTTTATCTGTACTGTCATTCCAATGTGTGCGACATATCTTTTGCTTTAATAGTTCTACTACATCATTTACTAAATTAGAACTGAAACCAGCTGGTGTATAGGAACGATTGCAGGTTAATTCATCTTGAATTATATGAGCAAATTCTTTTCTATATTCTTCACGTCTCCAGAAACCTCTGTTTGGTATATAGAACATGAAAGTATCGAAGCGTGGGTCGTAACACCAACCAACATTTAAGCACCATTCATGTAATAGATCAGCAATATCTGATGAAGGTGGATTCTTTATTCTGCCATCCTTACTTTTACCACCTTTTTTAGGAGGACCCATAGGAAGATCCATGATCGCTTTGAACAAGGGACCTTGTGGCATATTTTCTGTTACTTGATCATTTGTTAGAGACTGTATAAGACCATCTAACATCTCCTGATCGGGTGTCTGTTGCTGCTGTACCTTCTGTCTAAGTTCATCTATGGTAAAAGCTGTATAGCCACCTAAATCAACCCATCCATCCTCCTTAGCCATAGCTCTGAGAGTTTTCATTCCTCTTCCTTCTGGAGGATTAGGACCACCGGGCATGCGTTCAAAACTTGACCACTTCTCTTCGCATGTTCCCTGTTGGAAAGAGTTGGATTGAGCTGACCATTTTACCCATTCAGATAATAATTCTTCAGCTATCTGATGGAGAGACATACCAACAGCAAGCCATTCTTCATAGTCATCACACCTGGACTTACTTAAATGTTGTAGATATCCTGTAGCTTCTGTGATTAATTGTTCCTGAGTGTACTGACTATCCTCGTCGTAATTTAGTTCTATATGTTGACCGATGAAGGGAGTTGGATTATTTGAACGACGACGATACTTGGATGAGGGGTAGGCATTTTTTATTGCACTATATAACCACTCAGGTAGATCAGGAAGTTTACTTGCATATTCAAAACCTTTGTTTGGTAGAGTTCTATAACCATTAGTGTCAGGATGAGCACCCATAAGAGCACCCTGTCTTGATCTCCATAAGATCTCCCAAGGATTCTTATCAAGTTTTATAGTAGCTTTGTTTGGGATCTCATTGATACGAGCAACTGGTACACGGAAAAGCATTCTTAGTTTTCCTTCTTTACCACTACTGACTGTCAATGTTGGAGGGAAGATTGTATCTAAAGGACCACCACCAAGTTCTTCGATAGCTGGTATTGCTTCTTTACCATCAATGTCTACAAAGATAAGACCATATTCATTACAGAATTGACCACAAAGTAAACCTACACCTGTGGCTTTACCAGACTTTAATTCTTTCTTTATTTCTGCGAGTGTGAAAGGATTCTTTGTCCAGCCAGGAATGTACGCTTTTTTACCTTGAAGAGGAGTCAGTGGCCAATCATGAGGAATATGATCCGGGTTGACTTCTCCGGGTTTTAAACTCTTATCAGGATCGGGTGTTGCTGTTGACACTATTTAATACTCAAGGTGATTTATTTGTTTGACCACGTAAGACTATCGCTCTTTAACAAATTTGCCAGTCAATGTGTGATAAAAATAATGTAATGCATATAGATTTATCCTTTGAGCTTATCGAGATCCACTACCTCCATTTCGATTTCGGGAATATTGTGGAATTCCTCATAATACTTGTCAACACACTTCATCCATTTCTCCTTATACTTCTGTATTGTTCTTCCTTGAATAGCAAATACTTGTGGTCTTTCTACTGTTGCAACAATAATCATATGGATATCAGGTTTGATTCCTATAGTATGTTGAACAGCTATATCGTATGCAGCTAACTGCATGCAGCATTTTTGATATTTGATGAATCCTGCACGACGCATTCCATATTCTTCTCTTGGTGTATCAGGACCCGGCCACTTACCAAAGTAAAGTCCGTTAGAAGTTTTTAAATCACCAAGTACTACCTTGCCTTGATAAGTTGCAATGATATCTGGAGCACCTGCCCAACCTCTTACTTCTGTTTCGTGTTCTCCAGGTGACCATACTCTACTGATCCCATCACTACCTATGGTCCATTGGAAGTCATCGTTGGCAGGATTTTCTGCCCAGATTACTTTGTCAAATTTATCTAGTTTTTCTGAGAGACCACTCCAAAATGGTTCGATTGTATCTTTTATAAACTCTGGATCTTCATTCTCTTCATGACTAAAATCTTTTTCACCTAAAAGATAATGTTCCATCCTGGCATGAACAGCAGTACCTCTTCTAGCTGCCTGTTCTTTTTTACCAGGATTCTTTTTATTCCATCTTTCTAATGCTGCTTTACTGCCCTGGGTAGCTCCAAGTATTGTTGTTACAGAAGGTAAAGAACCAAAAGGTGTTTTGTAATGTCGAGATCCATTTATTGTTAACCTAGTATCACCTTGTGATTTGTAATCCACGTACTGAGAACTGTCGTTCTTAGTAGAGTAAGCTGTACAAACTTTTGATTCTAATATTTCTT
>Ga0310343_10000207_pt1 | contig 27069 bp, 23 predicted proteins | sample HC15DNA2025_MG_FD_203519 | JGI IMG/M metagenome (GOLD analysis project Ga0310343, IMG submission 203519) | Marine microbial communities from station ALOHA, North Pacific Subtropical Gyre - HC15-DNA-20-25_MG | ecosystem: Environmental > Aquatic > Marine > Oceanic | place: Pacific Ocean: North...
AAAACACCACACGTTCAAGGCACACGTGAACCATTGGAGCAAGATCAAGAATAACAGCATTGCAACACTGACTGAGTGTGCCGTTGCTATAAATACGGTGCAGGCATCGTGAAGTGGATGCTCGCGTACGCTGTGAACAAATTTCTGTACAATGCGCCTGAAGAAGATCTTAGCAGCAAGACTCCAGTCAAACACATATCCAATTTCCCGTGCCTCGTGCGAGAAGCAAAAACACCAAAGCGGCTCATAGTTTTTCTGCACGGGAACGAAAGTAGCCTTGATGATCTGCACAACTCGCGCGCGCTGCACGCGTTCGGTGACACGGAAACAGTGCTAGCGCTCACCTACCCAGGCTATCCGTATGCGCGCGAGCCTCGAGGTTCAGCGTCAAACCGCGATCAAGATGTCATAAATTACGTGCTCGCGCCCTTGCGCATTGCCGCGCAAAACTTTGACGAAGTCTGGCTCTTCGGGCACAGCTTAGGCGCAGCTATTGCGCTAGCCGTTTGCAATCAATTCCGACCCACGGGGGCAGCAATCGTTTCGCCATTCTCGAAACTCAAAGACGTCTTGAAAAATCCTTTCGCAAAATATGCTGTGGGAGAGCGTTGGAACAACGTAGAAAATATACATAATTTATGCACAAAATGTTACATTTGTCACGGATTGCTCGACAACATCGTGCCAGCGACGCAATCGTCGCTCCTGTTCTCCCAATGCAACGTTCTGCGCAAGAAAAGATATGTCATTAGCAACATGTCGCACTCGCTTACCTCGTCAGCGATGGCACAAATCGTGCAAAATTGGTCAGAGTTTGCTGGCGCACCAAGGAATGGAAATGCTGGACTGTGCACTTTGGACGCACACTAACAAATGGCTAACGTTTCACTCAATGCGCGCGTCCAGCACGCGCACAACGCGAGCGCTAGCGCGGTGCCGCGCGTCGATGTGCTGTTTCACGACATTGAAGAAAGACTTGTAGAGCTTCTCGAGCAGGAGCAGGAGCCTGTGTTAGTGTGCGCCGCATGGGCGCGCGCACAGCGCGTCTTAAGATCCATGCCGCAAAATTCACGGCTAATTTGCACGAACGACACGAAGTTGCCAGACTACGCCGGCCTGCACGCGCGCAAAGTCGGCCGCGCACGAGGCGCGCGTCGACCGCTCATGCACAACAAATTTGTCGTCGCACCAGGGCGCTGGGTAGCCACGGGGAGCTACAACTTAACCGCGCACAGCAGACTAAATTGCGAAAATGTTGTCGTGCTGCACGACGCAAGGCTAGCGCAAATGTACGCAAATGAGTTTGAGGCCATATGGAACGTAGCGCGAGACATCACATAGATACCTCGTTCGCATCGATGGCGCCCTCTTCTTCGTCGTCGTCTTCGTCTTGAACAGCAAATCGTGCGTCAGGCACAGGCATTTCTTGCACGCGGTGGTAACTGGCCTCGTGCGTGTTAAGAGAGTCCAGCAGCAAGTAGCGCCACGCCAAGTATATTGCAGGCAGGCCGACATTGCGCCACATAAACGACACAGGTGGCGCGGGGTCGGGCACGGGAAACAGCTCCAGCGCCAAATTAGTTGCGCAAGCGGACAAACTGCGAGCTGACACAGACAGAAGCATGAAAGACAAGGTCTGCCATGCAGCGACCCGGCGACTCGGTACCACGCCGTAAAAGCCCACGTTTTGCCCAGCGCGTGAAAACATTGCCAGGAATGCACCGTCAACGCATAGCCCCAAAGATAAATCCACACCAACTAAAATCGCGAGATAAATAGTCGGTTTGTGTCTAGCGAATGTCAATAAAACAAAAAATCCAATTATAGATGTTGCGGCTTGACGCAAAACGTCATAGCGGTATACCTGCGCAGAACGAGATAAGCTGCAGCGACGCTTTGTGGCAGCCGGAAGCAAAATACTAAAAAATAAAACCGGTATTTGTATCAAGTCGGACGTCAAGCTCATCACAAGAAATTAAGCGAAGCGTATGGAAGAACCACGTCCGACTAAACGAAAGCGCAGCGCTCTCGAGGAAGATGTAGCCGCTGTCGACGCCGCGTCGCTTGCAAGTGCGCGTCTCAATAATGCAAGACAGATTTCTCAACAAAGCTTAGATTTGTGCAGGCTTACAAAGCCCTACGATTTTGCATTCCTGCAAAAGTGCATGCTCAGCGCACCTCGTTTGCAGCACTCGGTGCGCGACGATCAGAACCAATGCGTGCACATCTCGCGAGGATACGAAGAAAGGTTTTTAATCGAGCAACCGCATCGACAACCCTGCCGGATGGGGTCGGAATGCGAAGGACTCAGGCTCAAAGGTGATTGCGAGCCGTTCGTTTTGCCGGAATTTTTGCTCCCTGACGAGAAACCGACCAGTGAGCGAAAGTGTTGCCTGCTGTGCTTGCGGAAGCAAGCGGCGGAGATATTTTACGCGTCGCTTGCTGAACCTCTCGAGATAGATTTGCAGGGCCCTCTCTTGCCATTTTGCAACATTGTCGGCGTCCCCGGCGAGTATAGAATAGAGGACACTCTTGTAGCGCATCAACGCAGCATTGTCTCGCATTTGCCGGTGATTAAGCACATGCGAAGCGCGTACACAATCGAGAGAATTGGCGGGCAGCGGAGAGTCATACAGACGCTGTACTTGAAACCAGACGAAGTTGGCAGTGAACATGATAGCGCTTTTTTTCGCCGGGGGGCTTCAGAGAGCACGCACTGCAGCCACTGAAGCCCGGGGAAAAACAAATGCTAGACATTTCCAGTCACATAGTCCACGTGCTGTGCGCATGTGGAAGCAACGCGACGAAACGGTTTAGAAATGGTATCCTGCATCTGATCTCGAAAGCGCTGCCGCAACGAAGTATTATCAAACACTGCGACAGAGCGTCGGTCGAGTTCGCGAGGACGCAGCAGGAAACACACGCGTTCCTGCAACGATGCGCGCCTGGACTGTGCATCGAAAAGAATTTTACGCAAGTTTTATTGGCGCTGCGCAAACTTATTGCACAAAACTTGATACAAAACCCGGCTCTATTCAATTTCACAAACAATTTTTTTTGCGCAAAGACACTGTGCACAGAGCTAAAATTGATCAAGAAAAACACAATTTGGACACTGCAAAACTTCTTGCACAACTTAAGAACCATGCTGCCCAAGCCGCCGAAAGCAGCCGTGCACGCCCTGCACGTAGCCTTCTCCATGCAGCCACAAAATGTCCAGCTCGAAGATGTGCTCGAAAAAGAATTGTGCGCGTGCCGGATGGTAAAGCGCAGATTACGAAAGGCAGCGCTGCGCAAAAAAATTTCCGAACTTGAACCTATCGCGCTTTCCGTTCGGGTCGCCGCGTTCCTGCGGTACAAAAGACATTTCACCACGAACATGCCCTTCGGGCCAAAGCAGCCACGAATATTTTACGCATGCTCAAATTGCAACTCGCACAGATCAACAGAAGGCGGCTTCGGCGCAAACCGCGTGCTCTTCTGCAACCTTTCCAACATGTTGACTTGCGGTAAAAAGTACGACTCGCATTGCCAACACACGGCGCTCGCGCAAGTAAAAATAACAAAAAATGTCGTGCACATCATCGACGTTGGATCCTTCGCGCAATGCGCGAAATGCCACTGCACGTTTCGATACAGCTCCGCAAAAACGTGGCAAAAGGGTGTCATGTGCTGCTCGCAATGCTATCACTGCCTCACCGCGTGCGTCGACAAACCGTGCTGCCCTAATGCACCCGCGCCTGAAATATCAGGAACCTCGATCGTGCGCAAACGTTGCCGCGAATGCAAAGCTCGGGCGCAAAACAGCAACGTGCCTTGTGCCGCCAGTGGCGCTATCTAATAAACGCCACACTCCGCTCGTAAAGCCAGATAAAACTAAAGCATGCTGTTTTAGGGTCACCACCAAGGGGCCGCGACGACGAAGCGCGTGCAGCAGCTGCAGCGGACGGGGGTGTCGCAAAACAATTGGAGGACTACCGTAACGACACGGCCACGCGCCGCGGACGCGAAGACCGCAACGCGGACTGCCCCCCGCGCACCCGCCTGGGCAGCAAGCAAACAAGGCGCGCGTTGTCAAGCGCACATTGTGAAATCGAAGCACCGACGTCGATGCTGAAGCCCAGCAAGATTTGCAATTCGCCGGCTGGCGGATGACGCGCAAGTCGTACATGAACGCGGACGCCGCGCAAGCTACGCACAACGTCCGAAGCATATCATTCCAGCCTGCTGGCGACGCAAGAGCGCACTCTGTGCTGCACATCAAGCAAACGAAGCAGCTCCACGACCCGAAGTTAGGAGGGCACGCACCGTGCCCAACCTGCGGGGCAGAACAGGGGTGTGAAGGGCACTTCGGACACATAGAGCTGCCGATGCCCACAAAACACCCCATCTTGAACACAGAAATTGATTGCATTGCCGTTCCACCCATCACCATGCGGCCGCCTTCCGAAAAACAACCCACTCACCCAATCACAACCGCGTTGAAAGCCATCATGAACGCAAAAACAAAAGAAAAACTTGATATTGCCCTCACAAAATACTTTAAAGGTGACCACACGCAACCCGCACACGCCGCCTGCTTCGCTCTCAATAACCGATGGAAGGGAAAAGATGGATTTTTTCGGAAACAAATACTTGGAAGACGGTGCAACTTTACCGCAAGGGCCGTGTGCACGCCCGATCCTGCCCTGCCCGCAGGCACTGTGGCGCTGCCAAAAGCGTGGGCGAAGACGCTAACGCCGCACTGCGTCGCTAAAGAGGCAATGACGCTGCCGCGCGGCGCCATGGTGCAAGACGGAAATCGTCTGGTCAAGTCGTCCCATGCGCGTGCCGGACAAACCTACGTCAGACCCCTGCAAGATGATGACCAAGTCTTACTCAACAGGCAGCCGTCGCTGCACACCGGATCCATGCTCTGCATGAAAACGAAACTGATTGAAGGCAACACAATTAGATTCTCTCCCGCACACTGCAAATCGCTCAATGCCGACTTCGACGGCGACGAGGTAAATATACACTTGCTGCAGCGCGAAGATGCCAAGAAGCAGGCGCACGAAAAATTAAAGCCACAAATGGTGACCGCAGCTATGCAAGATACAGCGACGCGCTTCGAAATAGCAGAGGGCAGCGCGTACGATTTTGAAGATTGGCAGCGCAGGCAGGACGCGCAAGATGCACACGGACTTTCCGTCACGCTCGCCGACATCAAAACAACACCAAGCAGCTCGCTGCTCGAAATGGTAAAGGCCGGGAAAGGAAAGAATCACCACATTACGCAAATACGCGAAAGTTTTATGGACGGTATGACAAGCAAGCAACTGTTTGAAAACGCAACAAAGGTCAGGAAGGGGCTCGTAGGTACCTACTGCAGCACGCCAGAAGCCGGATATCTCGCACGAAAGCTTTGCGCACTGCTCGAAGATGTGCACGTTAAGAACAACTTGCTCGTCAATGCAAGCAACTGCGTCATCGCTTTCGATATCGAGGGAATTTCAAACTCCTTGCGCCCCGGAGTGCAGGAAGCACAGACCATAGCTCACGAACTCACGCAAAGCTATCTTGACGCGTTTCACAACGTCGGCGGAGCTAGCGGCACCGCCTCCGATGCCCTGCGCGTTGTCAACGGTCCGCCCAAGAATGCGCGCGTCAATTTGCCACCGTTGACGCTGTACCAGGCAGTGTACAACTTCGTGCGCACTGGTGAAGCAGCCAATCCCGTGCACGTCATGCAAACCTGTGACGACTTTCGTGAAGCGCTCGCTGGCAACCTGCGCGCCACAACGAACAACCTCGATTTTGTAGCAGAAACGCTCGGCATTGAAGCCTGCCGAGCGCAACTGCTCAAACTTTTGCCTCGGCGCAAACTGTACGCCGACTGCGTCACAGCCGGAGGAAAAATGCTCTACGCAAACAGAAAGTGCATACAAAAGACATACGAACATCCACTCGCTGCCGCCGCGTTCGAAACCGCGTTGCCGACGCTCGTGCAGGCGTGCAATGCGCGCGTCACCGACCCGCTGCAGCACCCGACATCGCAAATCGTGGTGCACGGGTTCCCCTCAAAATAAAAGAATGCTCGTGCGCGGCCGGTGCCTCGCCAAAAAAAGACGCCGACGCCGCGGAAAGACGCTCCACTTGCGCCACGCGCGACGGCAAGCAATGCGTGCAAATAACACCGGCGCCGGGTCCGGAAATCGACTGCAACGGCATGCCTGGCGCAGAGCGCGCAGATCGTGCCAAGTTAAAAAACAGGCAATGTGACGCTCAAGGTCGTCAGCCATAATCATTAGACGTTTTAGTAGGAAAAACAAATAGGGTAAAAAGCCTCAATTTTGCGCGGCTAGCCACACAAGCACGGCATTTATAGACATGAGCCGCGCATTATTACCTTGAACGAAAGATTACTCTACCCGCAATATTGCGCACCGTGCAGGCCAAGCCGTACTTGTCGTTGCCTGCGACACATGATTCTGAAAACAATGTCCAACGCTGCGCGTGGTGCACACCTGGTCGCCAGGGCACATCGAGACCGCGCACGACGTCAGCAGCCCAGCTAGTTGCGTCATTTTTATTTATCTCCGCAAGCGGTGGTCGTAGCAACATGTCCAAGAACATCTGCAACATGGCTGGGTGCCTTGCAGGGCACGCTAAAACAGCCTGAAACAACCCGTGGCCTCGCGCGTCCACCACGCTGTAGCAATAATCCGGGCGCGTAAAAATGTCTTCGAGCGGAGCGAGGAGCACGAGGTCAGCGTCGAGATAAATGCCGCCGTCAACGTACAGCTTAAGATATCTCCAAAGGTCGGCGCGATTAGCCCCGCTCGGCCACTTGCGGTATGCTTGCAAGGCGAACTCCCCTGCGTTCCGCAGGACGAAACGCTCGCACTCCTCATCAGTGAACCAGCGCACATCGTAACCTTTCGCAAATGCGCGCTCCTGCCTCAGCGCGACGTCGGGAGGGGCGCTGTGCCACGTGCGCCACACACTGGGGCGCGGCAACGGGACCAGCACGCCCTGCCGGTCGCCGAAAGCGTTAAACACGGACGCCAGACACGCTATAGTCGCACAATGCATTGGAATCAAATGGTATAACACTCTACAATCTTGTGAAAACTGCTGTACATTGATTGCGCTGGAATAGGGCCTCGCGGAACCGGGTGGCTCGTCATGCAGAATCCACGCATGCCGTACCCTATCGTGACGTTTGCGTACAGGATGTGACCGTCACCTACAAGCACTTCTGTGATCGGGGAGGTTAGCTTCCATGGGTGAATGGCTCGCGCAAAGCTTTCAAGGTCTGCGCAGACGCTCGCAAGCAACACGAAGGCGAAGAGCATTAATCACAGCGAGACGCGCCACGAACTGCGAAAGGCGTGTCGCACAAGCACACCTGCACCACCGCACCCCACGCCGCCGTAACCGTTGCAAGCAAAGGCTTCCTGAGGCAGCGCGTCGGTGACGAAAGGAGCTATTGCGCGCGTAAACGCGCCGGGGCCGGTGAAGTTCAGGGTGTCGCGCGTCGTTTTGCGCTCCCACGCGCCGTACACCGTGTTCAGGGCAGCCATGAGGGCAGGGTGCTCGGGCTTTGCCGCTGCGAAAACCCACTGCACGTACTGAACAGGGTAGACAATGCGCACGCGCCTTGCCTCGGCAACACTGTGCGGCATGGCTTCAATGCCCACGGTGAGCGCGCGATTAGGCAGGGGGCGAACGCAGAAGGCGTCTGCGTCAGCGTAAATGCCGCCGTGACGCCACACATGCAAGTACCTCCACACGTCAGCGCGCTCGACGGGCCGCAGGGTAGGCCAGACGCGCTCCCAACGCGTGCCTCTTACAGCTTCTGCTATGTCAGCGTCGGTGTAGCACCGCACGGTGCTGCCGGGGTAGCATGCGCGCCAAGATGCCTCGCTTGCGCAATGACCATCTCTGTCCGTGAGCGCGATGCTCGTGCCCTCGCGGTGCCCTAAGCGCGAGACGCAAGCAAAAAGCGCGAGCACTTCCAGCATTTATGGTACTCGTAACACCCAGATGCTGAAGGACCACCACGCAGGGGTCATGCAAGCGTGTTTATGCACGCCGCGCGCAATACTGCCTCGACGTGGGGTAAAAAGTCAGTAATTGTAATTTCTTTAATTTTTTTCATAACTTGTTCTGTGTCAAACTTCTTGTAAAATACATAATACAAAAAGTATTTCGGAATGATGACACACAATAAAGCCAAAAAGGCAAGTAAATATATGACCGGCACATCTTCTGGAAAATCTACTATTAAGTAATTCCAAGCATTTATTGCCATATTAGCGAAATCCTGTGTGTAACCACCTCCAGTAGCAGCTGAAAAGATAAACCAACTCTTTACATCTTGAAAGTGCCAAAGAGCTAGCAAGTCGGATAATCGATGATACCACTTAGGCGTGTATAATTCTTTTAAGGCAATTGGTAACCTTGGAACTACAACTTGCATAATAATACACAAAGCTGCCAGAAACCAAAACCAACAGCGAAGAATTTTTTGATTTGTTTTACCTAGTTGCATATACGCTCTGTGTTTTGCAGCTTCTGTGCTGATGTAAAAATTAATTTGAGCGATGACAACTTGCAATTTTTCTTGTAATTCTTCACTGGACAATGTTCGCTTTTTCTTAAGATGTAAAGATCTTACACACTGAAACACAAAATTTGTAATTGCGTTTAACTCCTGAGCAAGGTGCTCATCAATACTACCGTCAAAAGAACGAGATTCTCCTTCTATTGTTCTGAGCCCAATCCGCATACTGTTATCAAACTCGGGAGGCAACTCTGTTAAATGTTGCTCAATCATGTTGCGCATTCGTTCAACAATTTGCAATGTATTGCTGCTGTTTTGCCGTGACTTCGTCGACAAAAAACGCCGCAATGATGCGCCAATACGCGGCGCTAGCGCTGTGTTAGTGTTAGGCGCCGTGCTAGACGCCGCTAGCGCCGTCCCGGGCACCTTTTCTTCATCTTCACCTCTTCGCCACTGCAGCAGCAAGCTCTGGCTCATTCCTGCACCCATCTTTGTCGTGCATTTATACCAATTAAGAACATGGCCGTTGTCGAGCGCAGAGCAGGTGCCGCAGGTCGAAATCCAGCTCACAGGCGCAGCGCAAGGCCCGTATCTCATGCGTAGCTGTCATGCACGCGTGCGCGCAGAGCACAGCTGAGTGGAGCTTTGCAGCGCCGAAGGCGCGAGGATGAGTGCGAAGACGACGATCGCGGCGATGCCGCACGTGTCCGCGCCTATGCTGTTGCCAGAGCTCGTTTCCACCAGCTTCAAGTCACCGCTGCCATACGTAGCCAAGCCGTTTATGACCACGCCCAGCCCGACGCAACCGAGCCCCTCGAGCCACCACTGCACGCCGCTGCCGTCGCTGCCCTGATAGATGCCAAAGGCCCACCACGTGATGAGCAACCCAACGACGACTATGACAGCTATGAAGATTGCCTTCGCTTCGCCCGGTATTGTGGTGCCCGGCGTGATGGCAAAGTCAAGCACTTTGATGGAGCCCAAGTAAGTGAAGACAGTGGCGCCAGCCGTCGTCCATACCCACACGCTTAAAGTGCCAAAGTCAAAATACGGCGACGCAGCCGGCAGGTTAGCAACGGCCGTCATGCTGAACACAAAACTTAACAGCGTCATCCAGTTAATAAACTGACCTATCGTCGTGTATGTGTCGTAGTTGCCACCCCACCCCGGCCTGCGCGAGAGATATATCATGTACAGGTACAGCGGTGTGCACAGGAGCGCGATGTCAACACCCAGAGATTTGGGGAAGTAGTTGCGATTGAGCAGGTTCACTCGGCGCGGAACGCTCTTGGGAACCGCGAGCGCCTTGATGAGAAATCGCGCAAGCAGGTAAATCGTTGCTCCAATGATCGCGTGGTGGTAGTGCAAACCAGCTGTGTCGCTGTCCACCCACCAGATAAAGCTGCCCCAGAAAGTCGCAATGACCGCGAAGACGACGTTCGTAACGGTCACCCACTCGTAAAGCGACGACGGATCGGCAGGCGGTTTGCCGGTGTAGAGATGCGAGCGCTGCGACACCGGCGCAGGCAACACTTTTAACGAGGGCATCGCGCGCATTTCACGCAGAAAACGTGTCACGCGTATATATAGACCACACTGGTGGTTCACAAGAATGAACTACGAAGACATCAACACCGAACGTCTCACTTTCGAAGATGAGCTTACGAAGCGCGATGCGTGCCCCGTTTGCCAACTCGCAAGCGATTCTGAAGCGCTGCAATACCTGCAGCGATTGGACGCCGCGCTCGAAAACGTTCACGAGGCCGAGGCGTTCGATACCATGAGCCGTAGCTGGTACGAGTGCGTGCAGCAACCGCTGCAAAACCGAGGCGTGCAGTGCCCTTGCCTTAGCGCGAAGCAGCTTGAATTCCACTTCACCAATTGCTGCCCCAACGTCTGCCGCACTTTGCGAACCGACCTGCGCAGGCTCGAGCTCATGCAAAAGCGACTTGTCGTGTTCACGGAAGACCCTGCTAGCGGAAAGAGACTCACAGATGACAAGGGAGCTAAATCTTGGAGCGCGCTACAAAGCGCTAAAAAAGACGTGCTGCATTTACTCAAACAACATAATGACAAGCAACACTCATTCCCAGAGCCACCCGACATGGAATTCTAAAGATGCCCTAACCCCCCGCTAACAGGTCACTCATGCTAAGAAACAATAAGACATGCTGACGTTCTAACCAAGTAGGCGCACCATGATCAGCTGCTGCTATCAGCATTTCAGTGAGATAAAAAAAGAGCTCCCGCATTTGTTCCAATGACGCTCGGTCCGCTGCACGTCGTCGCGCCTTCCTTGGTGCTTTAGGCACACGACGACGCTTCCGACCGCGGACAGTTTCCGGCGTTTTAGGCACAGTAGGGTCACGCTGTCTTTTCATCGTTGATAAATAAAAATGAGAGCCAACGACCGTTACACCAACCGTGCAAAACTTGCACGCTAGTAGTACGCTAGTACTACGCTAGTAGTACGCTAGTAGTGCGCTAGTACTACTCTAGTAGTACGCTAGTAGTACGCTAGCAGTGCGCTAGTAGTGCGCTAGTAGTGCGCTAGTAGTACGCGAGTAGTACGCGAGTAGTACGCGATTAGTACGCGAGTAGTACGTGAGTAGTACGCGAGTAGTACGCTAGTAGTACGCTAGTAGTACGCTAGTAGTGCGCTAGTAGTGTGCTAGTAGTGTACTAGCAAGCCTAGGATCGAGCCGTCGTGCAAATTTTGCACGCACGCACTTTGCACAAGTGCTGAGCCAGCGTTCACAAATCTCACAAGTGCTGAGCCAGCGTTCATAAATCTCGAAAACATGCTTCCCAAAAGTTTTTGCGCCAAGGGCGTTACTGCCGCTTGCGACGCAGGCCTGCTGCCGGAAGCCCGTGTTTATATGGAGGCACACAAAATCTGTCCTAAAGCTGTGCACCAAGCGCACGCGAACGCGCCGGTCCAGGCTAACCCCCTGTTCTGGAACACAGAGTATGATGATACGATGACAAAGATATTTAGGCCTGCAGCAAACGGCTTTGTGTTGATGTCTAAGAAGAAGTACGAGGCGAAGCACAGAACGCCTATGACCGAGACTGAAGACAAGCGCCTCCACGCTACGGACTGCTTGTATTGCAACACCGGCGATTTCATGCTCGTCAATGTGCCGGCGAAGGACCCCACGGGAAAGGAGATTTTGCAAATCTTTGCGCAGGCCAAAGACTACACGCACAAATCGTCCGACGAGGTTGCCGAGGCGTACAAGGCCGCTGCAGGCCGCTGGAAACCGTGCACGGCGGACCTGTGCACGCAGGGCAGTGACGACATCGAGGTCGACCTGATCGAGGCGCAAGTTGTTGGCGTGTTCAGCCAAGGCCTTTGGCAGACCGGCAAGGCTACGCAGAAATTCAACATCAGCATCGACAAGGAGGGCTCGAGCGCCGTCGTTGAGACGAAGATTCCAGTTATGCGCAGCTTGCCGGAACATGTTGTGCTGCGCGGGCAGCTCTCGTTTGCGTACATTATAGACGGCAAGGTTGACATGGTTGCCGCGCTCGACTCAAAGAAGTTCCGCGCGCTGCCCGCGCCCGGCGTTGCCGACGGTGTTGCCGATGGCGTTGCCGGCGGCGTTGCCGACAGCATGCGGCCACCGCCGCCGCGCGAGCAGAGCAAGCGCGGCGCCGGCGCCGACGGCGTTGCCGACGGCATGCCGCCACCGCCGCCGCGCGAGCAGAGCAAGCGCGGCGCCGACGGCGTTGCCGACGGCGTTGCCGACGACATGCCGCCACCGCCGCCGCGCGAGCAGAGCAAGCGCGGCGCCGACGCCGTTGCCGACGGCGTTGCCGACGACATGCCGCCGCCGCGCAAGCAGCGCAAAAGCGGCGACGATGGCGTTGACACCGCCAACCAGCCCGCGGGTGCCTTGAAAACGTCGGGTCTCTTGGAAACTTTTTCCGGCGGTTTATGCTGCTGCGTCGATGGTGATATAATTTACATCTGGCCGCCTTCAATCACGTCGGTTGCGCCCTTTCACGTTCGCATCGTCCCTGAGCGCGACCCGGATGCGTCCGTCAGCGTTGTGCGCTTTGGAAGCAATGGCGAAATCAACAACATCAGCATGGGCAAAATGGACGAGCTCGGCTTCGACAAGTGCTGCTTCACATGCGTGGGCAAGTCGGTTTGGATTGTGAGCGAAGGCGACGCCAAGGATCCGAAAAGCCGTCGTCGGCTAAGCCTCAACCCGTTTTTCCCCAAGCTCGTGGGCGACGTGTACATGATTCCCAAAGTCAAGAACGCCCACCTGCGTGTGTGTTTTACCGACGACATGCCGCCTCCGCCGCCGCGCAAGCAGCGCACGCGCAACGCCGATGACGACACGTGCATCTCTCACGAAGTGTTTGAAGAGTGCATCCGAGCTGAAGAATTAGACGGTCGACGCATGACTCAGCTGGCGCACGATGCGGAGGGCCCGGCGCTGCTGACAAAGCTCGTCATGAAGTACGTGCACGAAGGCATGAAATCGCGGTTGGAGGCGCGCATTAAGGCTATGGCTTGCGGCTTGTTGTGTAAATGCAAGTCACTGATGCCGGTTCGCAAGCAGAGCGAGCGCGCTGCGGCGGCCGAGGAATGACTTTCTGGTGCACTATATACAGTCATCGTAAGCCTCTTTCGATGCGCTTCTTCCTCACTTGCATACTTGTTGTCGGCGGGAGCTCTCTCACTTGCAATGTGTCAAACCTGACCACATCTTTAAGTAAACTTTCGTACAATCCGTTCACACAATATCCGCCTGTGAAGGCGCCAGGCGTCGACGTGGGTCGCTCTCGGCCTAGGGGTCGCGGCGCTGATAATCATGTAACGCGCTAAGCCATCACAGGCGCAGCGTCGGGCCCGAACCTGCGGCCTGCAGCTGCTGACTTTCAGTCGGAGGCAGCTCGTCCACGGACTCGAGCGTGATGTCGACCTCCTGCGCCATTACGACGGGCACAAGTCTCGTGTAGATCGTGTACGGCTTAATGTTTTGCATAAACACTAGCTTATCATTAATAAACGTCTTGCCAATCCTTTTGAACTCATCATCCGAACCCTGGTACGGCACAACGTCGTCGACGACTACGTCGACAACGTCGCCCTTTTTACCAAAGGGAGTACGCAGATCTTGCTCGTAAATCGGCGGGCCGGCAGGAGTTAACAACCATCCGTCGTCAACCCACTTCCTGCATCTCAGGCCGACAATGTCACCAAACAACTCACGGTCCCATGTCTTTTCATTGCGAAAGATGTTAAATGTATCTCGGTGAACAACACCAGCGTTGAGCCGCGACGACTCTGTGAAGTCTTTGTTCAGGCGAAAACGCACGCGATAGCGCCCGTGCAGCGGTATGGCTTTCGTGCGATATTGCGGCAGTTCTGCTATGATGTAGCATTCTTTAGTGTGCCGCTCGTCACCAACGTGATACACTGGCTCATCATATTCCGCGTACCCCGTGATACGCTTGCCGTGCACCTTGCCGCGGTACGCCTCCGCCGTTCTCTAATTCTTCGCAGCCGGCGGTTCCCAGCGCGGTTCGAGCTGCGCCGTGTTGATGCCTGCCTTTTCCATGGCGCGCTTGCTCACGCCGAGGACCACGAGCTGCCGTAGCGTCAAGCCCAAACGCTTGAGCGCAAGCGCGTTGCTGTTCACGTCACGCATCAGCCGCCGGTGCAACACCATCATCGTCTTTACAAAGTCCTCTTCTTCTTGGTACTCATGCACCCTTGGCAGGGTGTCCGCAAGCTCAGCGCTCGACAGCGCTGGCGCGCGCTGCTTCTGCACGAAGTGTCGCGCCTTCTTGCCTGACATGTCGAACTCCCGCGCGTGGCAGACCTTTATACGCTGCAGCACCGCACGTGCTCTGGCCTTTGAACTCAGTTGCGTTGCGCGTTCATGGCTGTCCTCGTTGGCGTAAGTTATGGCCGTTTCGGTGACCGCGAGGGGACATTTGCCCGCATAAGAGATTACAACAATGGCGATAGGCAAGGGCTCATGCGGCCCATATTTGATTGCCCATTGCCACGCTGGGCGACATGGACGACAAAAACCCCTGTACCTATGGCAGTGTATGCTAAAAACGATATTGTTTCACATTCTTTGTTAAATTACGGGTCGTGGGAAGGTTATTTACACTCAAAATTTCGTCGCGGCGCCAAAATGATCGACATCGGAGCTAACATAGGATACCATTCAATCATGGCAGCAAAGCATGGAATGTTTGTGCTAGCCATTGAGCCAATGGCGACAAATCGAAGGTTGTTGTCGGCAACGCTCTGTCGAAACAAAGAATTGGCTAGGCGAATTACGGTTGTTTCATCAGCTATTGATCTTTTTAGTGCGTCTTGCAGGATGTATTCTGATTCTATAAACGAGGGCGATGGCCACTTGCGATGTGGGACTGAGCCTAAACCCGCAGATACGTCTAGCTCGAAGTATGTTTTGCGTGAAAGGGTGCCCGTGCAGCCGCTAAAGGATATTTTACAGACTTGGCGGCCTGGACCATATTACCTCATCAAAATTGACGTTGAAGGTTCTGAGTGTAAAGTCTTGCAGTCGGCTCCGACGTCACTGAAGCCCCGCTGGTTGATTGCAGAAACCACGTTTCCCGGCTCAGCACGTTGCGTTCGTGATTTCGCAGCTGCTCACAGTTGCAGCACAGAGTCACACGGAGCCGATACAGTGATTGATTGTGCCACGGCTCAATAATACAATGCTCCAATCCCTGTACGGGTGTATTGTTACTGCGCCTCGTTGTTTTGGCGCTGGTGGCCGATTTTTTCATTTTTACTACGTTATCCCTATGAAATAGCACATATGAATCAGTCAGAACTTATCCGCTAAAGCTTACGCTGCTTACAAGGCTCGCTCTCGTCGCTCGAACGCTTGCGCTTCTCACAAGGATCGTCCCTCTTGGTCGAACGCTTGCGCTTCTTACAACGATCGTCCCTGTCAGTCGAACGCTTGCGCTTGCCCTTGCCCTTGCGTCTCTTAACGCGCTCGGTCTTGCTCGTCACATATTTCTGCACACGGTCATCCTTAAAGAATTCGTGCGGATTACCGCAATCAGACACTTCAAACACGACACAGACTGCCTTGCGCATCAAACAAGTCACTGCGTGCTGGAACGTTTTATGGCAGGTTTTCAAAGGCCACTCTTTAGTCTCAAAGAGGTGCTTGAATTCAGGAAGCGACCAACTTTGCACCTTCAAAAAAGCGTCGTGGTCTTTTTTCTTGTAAAATACCACAGCGGCTGCCTGGCGAAGGATGCGGAGTGTCGTCGGGTTTTTGCAGAAGGCCTCTTCAAACAAGCACGCAATGTTGGGATCATTCAGAAAACCCATGATAGACTCTCTACCGTCCGTCGCTCCTGCTACAACTGAGTGTAACTTTTTCGGTTCGTTCACTGCAATCTCGTACAGGCTCTGCAACGACGGTAGCCCTGGCTCGTTATATATAAACGCCTCCAGTTGTTCCAAAATGCCGTACACTTGCTCCGGCTCATAGGCACCAAAGCTTTCGTCCAAAGTGATTAGCAGGAACATCTTTGCCACAAAAAGAGGCAGATCTTCCCTGTCAATACCTAATTTAGCAAGATTTTCCTTCACCTTACCACGACGGACAATTGTTGCCGTTTGCTGAGACATCAAAGCTTTTAGCACGGCAGCTTTCTCATATTCAAACAGCGCAGGGCGTCCCTTGCCAATTGCGTTTGCGGCGCTGCCGTCGCGACCCTTAGCACCTGCGTTTGCGTCGCTGCCATCGCCGTCGCTGTCGCTGTCGCTGCCATCGCCGGCGCTGTCGCTGCCATCGCCGTCGCTGTCGCTGTCGCTGCCATCGCCGGCGCTGTCGCTGCCATCGCCGTCGCTGTCGCTATCGCTGTCGCTGCCATCGCCGGCGCTGTCGCTGCCATCTCCGGCGCTGCCGTTGTCGTCGCTGTCGTTGTCGCTGCCGTTGTCGTCGCTGTCGTTGTCGCTGTCGTCGCTGTCGTTGTCGCTGCCGTCCATGCTGCTCTTGCTGCCATCCGCGTTGCTGGTGCTTCCTTCATTGCTGCCGCTGCCGTCCATGCTGCTGGTGTTGCCGTCCATGCTGCTCTTGCTGCCATCCGCGTTGCTGGTGCTTCCTTCATTGCTGCCGCTGCCGCCATTGTCGCTGTCGCTGCCGTCATTGTCGCTGTCGCTGCCGCTGTCAGCAACCCTGCGCTGCAGATTGCTGCGGCTGCGAAGGTGTGACAGAGTTAGCATATCGTCATCTTCGCTTTCGCCATCGGTAGCCACCGTTTCGCCATCGTTAGCTTTGTTTTTGCCATCAGTAGCCTGCGTTTCGCCAGCGGTAGCCTTGCTGTCGCCATCGTTAGCTTTGTTTTTGCCATCAGTAGCCTGCGTTTCGCCAGCGGTAGCCACCGTTTCGCCAGCGGTAGCCTGCGCTTTGTCAACAGCACGCTGAGAAATGCGTTCATGCGCCGCAGAAATGACCTGTTGTAGCGCAGAAACGCCCTCTGTAGCCTTGTTTTTGCCATTGGTACAGTTGCTCTTACCATTGTTAGCATTGCTTGCGTCATTGTTGTTGCTGGTCATGTCATTGGTGTTTGTTTTAGCGATTTCCTTGATTGCATTACAAAACGTTGCACTGCTACTCGCGCGTTCTTGTACTAGAAACAGCAGCAAACGGTCACAAACCTTTGGATTTTGTTCCATGATTTGCGTTAGCGCCTGCTCGACATAGCGCTCAGGTACAGTGATTTGCACACCACTCATGTTAAAATAAAAACTTTTTTGCGTAAGTTGAAAAATAAATAAAAAAGTATTTGCATTTGCTTGCAAACTTTGCAGGTTTTGTGCAAATTTTGCACGGCTAGTTTTGAGTAGGGTCCCTATGCTATATAAGGGTTACCTAGGATTACAGCAACTGTAAAGTTAAAAAAAAAAAAAAAAAAAAATTTGCGGCTTGTTTGACTTTTGCACCAAACAGCACGGCCGCATATTGCGCAACGGTTAGCACGCCTGCACATTGCTAGCATGATTGTTGCTGCAATAATAGGCGTCCAAACTCTGAGCGTGCGGTGGGGGCCTGCGTATTTTGACACCACGTCTAAGCATCAGCCATCGCTGCGCATTTCGGCACGGCAAAAAGAAACGTCTAAAAATACGCAATGCCTGCTTAATTTATCGCAAAACATGCCAATTAATAATAAAGGTGAAATGAAAGCGCATCACTGGGACGCGCGAACGCAAAAATGGAACGAAAACGATCGCTGGCGACCCATGACGTTGCGTAAACCATGTACTATCTGGTACGTCGGCGCAAACACGCAGGGTGCGGATGGCGTTCGGCTTCAACGCGATTACGGCTGTGTTTTGCACGCGTTTGAGCCTGTTCCACAATACGCAGCAGAATTGCAAAAAAATTGGATTAATGTACCACGTACTACAGTTCATACATATGGTATTGGCGCTCGCACGCGTACGGTAAATGGTGTAAAGTTGGCCGGGCAGAGCACGTTTGCCATGAACAGCACAGCAAAAAACGGAATTTCGCTCAAAATACAAAACGTTGCAGATGTGTGGAAACGCCTCAATGTTGAACACATTGATTTGCTGCATGTTAACTGCGAAGGCTGCGAGTGGGAACTATGGGAAGCTTTGTTAAGTCAAAATTATACAACTCACATCGGAATTGTGCAAATTGGAACACATTGGTTTCCACAAATTAACAACATTGAGCAACGGTACTGCGACATAGAGCGCAAAATGCAACTTACGCATAAAACAATTTTTAAGCAAGCATTTGGATGGGAACGGTGGAAACTTGATCGCGACAAAATACAATCACCTCAAGTTGTTTTAATTGCACAGTTGGCTTTTCCTACACAAATTTCAATGTTGCGATATCAAGTGCAAAACTTGCGTAAAATGATGCCACCATTTGAGTATCATGTAATTGCGCCGTTTTATTCGATTCCGGAAGACGTTGGTGTACAGCACCATTTATGCCCTTTCAAGCCCTTGGCCGAATGCATGACATTTACTTTTAAACATATTGTGCCAAAATTGCGGTTCGCAAAGGTTCTTGTGCATCTAAACGTTGACATGTTTTTACTGAAACCTTGGAATGCCATTGCGTACATGAAACGGCTCAATTTTCCAGACATTGTTTCTGTCATTGAAGATCACAGTTCTGTGCCAGGATATTTTCACCCTGGTTTTTTTGTAGCAAATGTACAACAACTTTGCAGGCTAAAACCAATGGATTGGCAATTTTTTAATGGTTCGGATGTTGGCGGTAAAACTTACAATTGGTTGCGAGTACACACACATGTACGTGTAAAGCCAATGATATGGAGTCGACATTTTTTATTAGACACATTAGTTGCACGCGGTGTTATGACGCCAAAAACAAGAAAGTTTTTGCAACGGTACAAAACCGTAGTAAGCAATGGCATGGAAGCAGATGTGTACACGCGTGATTTTGCATGGCTGCATATGCGAGACAGCACATGTTGGTCAGCATGCTCCGACGCTCATAAGCAATTTATTGCAAATGATTTACCTGAGTTTTTAGCACATATGCCGTATCAAAATGTTCAGGCAAGTGCATTGAACGATTCTGACTTTGCTTGTTTTGGTTGCGGAACAACGACAACAGGGCGCAGTCCGCGCATAAGCTCAACTGGATGGTTTCGCAACGCAAAAAGCGGCAAAGTTATTTCTAACTTGAGTTTACAGTTTACACGGCTTTAGCACGCGTGCACCGCCGCGGCCATGTAGAACCACGGGTCGCCTGCGTACGGCTTTGGTGTTACAATGTTGCACCGCTCGGTGTGTTCCGCGCACGCACGCCACATCCACGGCTGGTCCTTGCCAATAAAATGGCCTTGTTTTGCACCCTTTTCTATCAGCTCCAAGTAGGTTGTGTGCCACGCTGCCACAGACGCAGCGTCGCCGCCGATGAAGCCGCCACCCAGGTTGTTGCTTGCGCCCAATGATGTAACGTCCAGCATGGTCACCTTACTCGCGGGAAGCAAGCGCGACGGGCAGAACAGCAGCTCGTCGTTATACTCGGGCGTCCGCAGGTAACCGACATCAATCCACGCAAACTGCGCGGTGCCAAAGGGGTCCGCGCGAGCCGTTTGCGCCAAAAACCACGACTTTGACTGCCAGATGACGTACAGCCGCCAGTCCGGGTGCAAGGCGCGCTCCGGGTCCTTTGCGTGCTGCGCCTCCCAAAACGCTGCGCCGTGTTTTGCAACAATTGGCAGGTCGGCAAGGGCGCGCACAACGACGCGCGTGGGGGCGTGCGCGCGCTGCCGGCGCACATCCCTAGCAACGTTTGCGGTCGTGTAGATCACCATTGGGTCGCGCAGGCTAAGCATGTTTCGCATCCAAACGCGGTACTCTTGTTTGCTGTGCTTTGACTGGATCGGGTAGTAGGCCGTCACGATGGTTGTGCCAGGTAAGTTCCACATGTTTTTTTTTTTCATCATTTTGACCTTTTCTGACAGAGTGCTTATGTAGTTGAAGTGCACAGCAATTGCAGACCGCGTCACCTGGTGCTGATACACGTAACCATTTGGAAACTTGTCACAAGGTAAAAGCTGTATTGGGACGTTATGTTCGCGCAAAGCAAAATTGACACTGCCTTGGTCTGCGTGGTCAAAACTTGGAGAATGCATTGCTTGTCGCAAAACAGAGCGTGTGTATTTGTTTGCTTTGACGTAAAAAAGCCCAGTGCAAACCAACTCTTGTGTCATTACATATTTAATTCCTTTTGAGTTGTCGCACGTTGTAAGTGCTTGTTGAAACAGAAAATTTGCCGAGAAAGGAAGTTTTGATGCTAAGTATTGTGCTGGTGACTGCAAAAAAATAACGTCGACATCGCTGAAAAGTACCCAACTGTTGTTCGCAACATTATCGAGCGCGTCAACAAAAACACGCAATTTTTTGTTTGTGTTTCGCAAATAATTTTGACCCTGATATGCAACATCTTTTTGCATTTCAACAGTTAAATTTAAAACTGGCCTTGAGAATTGTGTTTCTAAACAAGTTGCAGCTCGTGATATTTTGTTGCAAGTGTTAGAATCAAGCGCGTACAATATTGGTTTTAGATCATGTTTTTGCAAAAAGCTGACCCAGTTGTTTGCCACTTTAATCATTTCCGCCGAAAAAGTTGCCACAATTGTTAATTCTGTGGAGCTTAGCCACTCCCTCGGCGCGTAGCTCGCGAGCGCGCGCTCGCCCTCCGCGCCGCTTAGCATGTCCCACCGAAACGTGCGCGGATCCATGAGGACCTGCGCGTCGCGGTGCCGCCGGAAGTACGCGCTGAAAAGGTCAAAGGTTCCCGCGGTCAGTACCACCTTTTGCCGGCCGCTGCCAGCGACGCACATGTCAATTGCGGGGCTCTCGTGCACGTAGTGGACTGACGCCGGCAAATGTTTTTTTACCCACTTAGGCTCGTCGCTGACCACGACGACGCAGCCGTGCACGTGCGGCAGAAAGTGCTCCGCGCGCGGCCCGATTCCGTTTGCAATGGCGTCCGTGCCGCGCACGTGCATGCTGACGTCGGGTCCGCCGTCGGGGCACGCGCGCCGGACGACAACGTCGCACGCGGCCTGCTGCGCGAACGCGAGCAAGCTCGTGTGGTGCTTGTGGTAGTCCCAGCTTTGCAAGTAACCATGGAGGGCTACGCCCGGCTGAGCCCTTGCCTGCAGCGCGCCCCAGTCAGGGCGCATCCACGCGTTGCTCTCGTACACCACTTGCCACTTTACGCCGCTGTTGCAGTCAGGCGTCGGCGGCGCGTTGATGCCGTTGTCGCGCAGCCTTTGCACGAGCTCGGAAGGCGGGCACCAGCGGCAGCCGAGCCGCACCGCGGCGCCCTCGCCCGAGATGTACCGGTAGATATCGTTGCCGAGTCGGCCTGCTTCGTGCGCGGGGCGCACCGTCACGCGGCACGCCGAGTCTTCGAGCACTCTTGTCTCTCCCTGGCGGTCGCCAAAGCGCGCGCAGGACAACAACGCAAGCAATACCCATGCCATGACATTTATGCAAAAAGCATGACGTTTAGTTTTGTGTTTGCACTACTTAAATGCAAGTTAAAATTATGCAATGAACATGAAATTATTTTTAATAATAGCGTCATGCAGCGCAGCAATGGCATGTAACCAAGTCAACGGGTGGAATATTATATCGCCGGAGCTTACTACGTGCACGTATACTCCTGCATCAAACCCAGTGTATTTAAGACCAGAAATGTTTGACAACCAAAACCAAGCACAAAAAGTGGTGATAAATTTGCTTGGCGAAACGCTTGAACCGCCTGTTGACGTCCCGCTCTTTATTGTAAAATTTCCTGTTGAAATACAAAATGGCATTATTGCAAGTTCAGATACTTTATTTGAGTTGCCTAATTTTCTTCATGTGACATTTTATAATATTACGTTTGAAACATGTTCTATGTATTATGACCCTGAGACAGGGAATGAGCAATATTACATTAATATAAAAAATTGCACAATCGACACAAAAAACAAACTTTGCATGGACAGCACACAAATTGTTTCTGGTGGATGGATAACCGCGACTTCTGTCCAAAGTATTCCAAGTATAACTATTGACAATTTAATTGTAAAAAACAGCATTGGAGGTCCCGGTACGTGGGAATTTGAATTTCAACCCCCACAAGTGTCTATGCAAACAATCAACAATGTACCAATGATGTCATGTGGCTTGCCAGCTCATTTTGAGCAATATGCGCAAATTTTGCCTATTAATAATAATTTTACAGCAATTTTAGGTAACAACAGCATTAACGAAAATTACAACAACAGTTTGTTAAAACAAGAAGTAAAACGTTTTGGTGTTTTTGCAGCAACTGCAGCTTATAACCTGTACGGCAACCTACCAATTGGTTTTGCTACATCATACGCAGCCAGCCCTCCACCAAATTTTATCACCGAAGATAAACCTTGCAATGCTTCGCTCAAACTTGCAGGGTGGACATTAACAAATCAGTCGATTTGCGAATATTCATACACCGGAACAAATAATACTGCATTTATTGGACCCAATGACTTCCCTTATGCATCATTAGAACAGTTTGACACGCTCATTTTCAATTTAAACGGCAAAAAAGCACAAATGAACATTGAAAATTTTCCCACTCAAAAAATAACCTTAAAAAATGGTATTTTGGAATATTATAAGTATTACGGTACTCAAAACATTCAAACACATTTTTTGTTTCAAAATGTCACATTTAATAACGTTTTGGTAAATTGCCCTGAAATTCATTTTGTTAAATTTGACAACGTTGAGATCAAATCAGATTGTTATCCAGCCTTTGGCCCTGCTGTAAATGCTGTTGCACATTTTAACAACGTTACGACAAATGTAAATGCTACAAATATATGTCCCACATTTTACCCTGTTCCTTTTAAACCATTTGAGGACGCTTCAAGCACAATCAATGGCAATCCTGTGCTTTCTTGCGTGCCTTCACCGTATCTTGACATTCAAAATTTAATTGACGCACGTCTACCAACTACTTTGTTTGTAACTGGTAATAACTACAATAACAATGTAACGTCAACATTAACAACTACGGTATATGAGGCTAATGCGTATACTTTTAACACATCTGCTGATGGTTTTCCATATCAGTTGCAAAGCACAAAATTGAACAAAGAAGTTGATGTAGACATCAGCACGATGCAGATTGTTCCTGATCGTCCTGTTTTGAACAGCACGGTTGCGGCAGCAACACCAAAGTCAACATGGGCAGCGTTAGGTCTTGGCATTGCGGCGCTTGTTGTAGTGTAATAATAAATTTACAATAATAACAATGCAATACTACCTAACACAATGCATGCAACCGTTTTAGAGTGCAAAGTATTAGTTTTTAACACAGTTGGCGTTGGTGGTGCAGGCGTTGGAGGTAGTGGTGCCGGTGATGGCGTTGGGAATGGCGGCGGTGATGGCGTTGGTGATGGCGCAACATCGTGGCGAAATCACTTGCTTAATGTCAATTAACTTGACACCCTCACTTTTATCGTATAATATGTTATCGCTATGCATGTCATCCAATGCAATTCCTATACTAAAAGCGTAATCAATTACATGTTTAATATCACGTAAAAGCTTTTCATTGCTTGGCGTCAACAATGGCGTAACTGCACACCCATATTTTTTCAAGGAAATATTGGATGCACAATGCAAGATTACACCCGCCCCACACGGCACGCGCTGCTGCAGAATGTTGCACGCGTTCTCGGTTGGTCACAAAACTGCAGCCAGGCTGGTACAGGTAGGTAGCTCTGGTGGCCCGCAACAACATGTTCAATGTGAGAGATATACATCTCATGTGCAGCCAAGCCTCTTGGTGGCCGCAGTACCCACTTCATGCTGGAGACATGCATACTGTCCTGAAATACCTTCACTTTGATCACTTTTTCCACCCAGAAATCAGGGTGAACAGCCGCGAGCGGTGCGTCCGGGCGACCCCAGACATGCACTACTAGGCTGATCCTATGGCGTCTAGGGTGAACGAGAGTGCACCGCGGCACCGTACCCTCCTGCCCACCCACCACTCCAGGTGGAAAAGATGGGGGTCGGGCGCCCAAAGTTCTTGTGGACGCAGTGCCCACTTACTGCTGAAGACATGCATACTGTCCTGTATAATAATTTTGAAATACCTTCACTTCGATCACTTTTTCCACCCAGAGATCAGGGTGGACAGCCGCCCCTACATGAGCGGCCCTCAGAGTGGGCAGCCGGCCGTGCCCAAGCGGAAAAACGCATTGCGCGCGGCGCTATTGCAGACCTCGTCAACAATGTATCTCACAAACTGCCGGCAGGATCCCATTGTGTCCAGCCGTTCTTCACAAGGTGCGCGTGCGTTGCTAAATTTTTAAATGCTTGTTTTTGGTTTTGTCTGTAGGTAAAGGCAAACTTGCTTCTTTTATTATTTTTCGTGCCCACGGTTCTTTTAATTCATTTTCAACAGCTTCTTTGACTAGTTTTTCATACGTTTTGTTGTTATCAGTACCTAATGTAAGACGAGGTCGTTTTCGTTGTTGTGTTGCATGTTCATCTCCTTCTACGCTCACTAAAGTTAGACCAAAACGTTTTTGCGGTTTTTGACGATGCATTTGCGTTTTGCTTGTTTTACTTGCTGAAAAGTTGTGCGACATCATTTTTAATCAAAATGGTGTTATTTATACTTTAAATGCGTGCACAAAACATTGCGTTAACGTTCAGTCGGTCTTTAACCTTGTGTTTGTAGTACTTAAATGCAAGTTCAAATAAATTAATGAACATGAAAATATTTTTAAGAATAGCGTTATGCAGCACAGCAATGGCATGTAACCAATTCGATGGGTGGAATATTATAAACCCTTACGGGTTTACTACGTGCACGTACTTTCCTGTATCAAACCCAGTTTATTTAAGACGAGAAATGTTTGAAAACCAAAACCAAGCACTAAAAGTTGTAATAAATTTGCTTGGCGAAACGCTTGAACCGCCTATTGACTTCCCGTCCTCTGTTGTAAAATTTCCTGTTGAAATACAAAATGGCATTATTGCAAGTTCAGATACTTTAGTTGAGTTGCCTTTCTTTCTTAATGTGACATTTTATAACATTACGTTTGAAACATGTTCTATGGCTTATAACCCTGAGACATTGAATGAGCAATATGACATTAACATAAAAAATTGCACAATCGACACAAAAAACAAACTTTGCATGGACAGCACACAAATTGTTTCTGGTGGATGGATAACCGCGACTTCTCTCAATATTCCAAGTATAACTATTGACAATTTAATTGTAAAAAACAGCATTGGAGGTCCCGGTACGTGGGAATTTGAATTTCAACCCCCACAAGTGCTTATGCAAACAATCAACAATGTACCATTAATGTCATGTGGCTTGCCAGCTTATTTTGAGCAATATGCGCAAATTTTGCCTATTAATAATAATTTTACTTTTACAGCAATTTTAGGTAACAACAGCATTAACGAAAATTACAACAACAGTTTGTTAAAACAAGAAGTAAAACCTTTTGCTGACGGGGTCACAGCAGCTTTTAACCTGTACGGCAACCTACCAATTGGTTTTGCTACATCATACGCAGCCAGCCCTCCACCAAATTTTATCACCGAAGATAAACCTTGCAATGCTTCGCTCGAACTTGCAGGGTGGACATTAACAAATCAGTCGATTTGCGAATATTCATACACCGGAACAAATGATACTATTATTATTGGTACTACCGCCGAACCCGTAACATTAGAACAGTTTGACACGCTTATATTCAATTTGAACGGCAAAAAAGCACAGATGTATACTTATGGTTTGCCCAAGCAAAAAATAACCTTAAAAAATGGTATTTTGGAAGAATATTTCTATACAGGTTTTGAGGGTATTGAAACAAAATTTTTGTTTCAAAATGTCACATTTGATAACATTATTGGAGTTCACGTTGAAATTCATTTTGTTAAATTTGACAACGTTACTATCAAATCAGATTGTTATCCAGCCTTTGGTTTTCCTGTAAATGCTGTTGCACATTTTAACAACGTTACGACAAATGTAAATGCTACAAATACATGTACCTGGCATCCCTCTCTTCCGCGTGTTAATCCATTTGAATACGCTACAACCACAATCAATGGCATTCCAGTAATTTCTTGCACGCCTTCACCGTATCTTGAAATTCAAAATTTAATTGACCCAGCTATCACGGCCGAACTGTTTATAACTGGTAATAACTACAATAACAATGTAACGTCAACATTAACAACTACGGTTGTTGAAAGCATAGCGTATACTTTTAACACATCTGCTGATGGTTTTCCATATCAGTTGCAAAGCACAAAATTGAACGAAGAAATTGATGTAGACATTAGCACGATGCAGATTGTTCCTGATCGTCCTGTTTTGAACAGCACGGTTGCGACAGCAACACCAAAGTCCACATGGGCAGCGTTAGGTCTTGGCATTGCGGCGCTTGTTGTAGTGTAATAATAAATTTACAATAATAACAATGCAATACTACCTAATACAATGCATGCAACCGTTTTAGAGTGCAAAGTATTAGTTTTTAACACAGTTGGCGCTGGCGGTGCAGGCGTTGGGATTGGTGGTGGCATCGGAGATGGCGTCGGAGATGGCGCCGGTGATGGCGTCGGTGATGGCGTCGGTGGTGGCGTCGGTGGTGGCGTCGGTGGTGGCGTCGGTGGTGGTGTGGGTGGTGGCGTGGGTGGTGGTGCCGGTGGTGGCGTCGGTGGTGGCGTCGGTGGTGGCGTCGGTGGTGGCGTCGGTGGTGGCGTGGGTGGTGGTGTCGGTGGTGGTGTTGGTGGTGGCGTGGGTGGTGGCGTCGGTGGTGGCGTGGGTGGTGGCGTAGGTGGTGGCGTAGGAGGTGGCGTAGGTGGTGGCGTCGGTGGTGGCGTCGGTGGTGGCGTTGGTGGTGGCGTCGGTGGTGGCGTGGGTGGTGGCGTGGGTGGTGGCATGGGTGGT
>Ga0310343_10000209_pt1 | contig 27065 bp, 26 predicted proteins | sample HC15DNA2025_MG_FD_203519 | JGI IMG/M metagenome (GOLD analysis project Ga0310343, IMG submission 203519) | Marine microbial communities from station ALOHA, North Pacific Subtropical Gyre - HC15-DNA-20-25_MG | ecosystem: Environmental > Aquatic > Marine > Oceanic | place: Pacific Ocean: North...
CGCTTTCCGAATGCTTCGCGAGTGATGCCACGCTTCACCATGAGCTCGAGAGCCTTCTCGGCTGCACCAACTGAACGCATGCAGTGGTGAATTCGGCCTGGTCCGAGACGAAGCTGTGAAATTTCAAATCCCTTACCCTCGCCCCACAACATGTTTGATGCAGGAACGCGAACATTGTTGAAACGGATGTGCATGTGACCGTGGGGAGCGTCGTCTTCGCCGAACACGTGCATCGCACCGCGAATCTCAACACCTGGGGTGTCTCGAGGAACGAGAATCTGTGACTGGCGGCGGTGAACCGGGCCGTCGGGGTCGGTCTGCACCATAACGATCATGATCTTGCATCGTGGGTCGCCAGCACCTGAGGACCAGTACTTCTCTCCGGTAATCACGTACTCGTCGCCGTCACGAATTGCACGGCAGGCGAGCTGCTTCGCATCTGATGACGGCATGTCGGGCTCGGTCATGATGTAGGCCGAGCGAATTTCACCATTGAGGAGCGGCTTCAACCACTGCTCTTTTTGCTCTGGGGTGCCAACACGCTCGAGCACTTCCATGTTGCCGGTGTCAGGCGCCGAGCAGTTCAAGCATTCAGAAGCGATCGGGTTCTTGCCGAGCTCAACAGCGATGTAGGCATAATCGAGGTTCGAGAGACCTTCACCGGTCTCTGCATCTGGAAGGAAGAAGTTCCAGAGGCCCACCTCTTTTGCCTTTGTCTTGATCGAGTCGAGAAGCTCGAGCTGGCCTTCGCCGTAGCCCCAGTGGTCTTCACGCCCCTCTCCAAGGCGGAAGAATTCAGCGGTCTTCGGCTCGATTTCTTCGGCGATGAATGTCTTTACTTTCTCGTACAAGGGACGAGCTGCTTCCGACATCCGAAGGTCATACATGTCTGGAGTTGATGGTAAAGCGGTCATAGGTCCGACAGTAATCGCGTTTCGCCAATTACTCCCCATCGGGGTCGGCGTCGAGTGGCTCCCGACCACCTTTTCGCCGGTCGGCAATTCGCTCCCGACGCACCTGTTCCTCTTCGAGTGCAGCTTCTTCGGCGACGAGACGGCGGAGGCTTGCGAACCGCAATGGGTCAAGTTCGCCGGCACTGATTGCTGCTTGCACTGCGCAACCGGGCTCCTGATCATGCTTGCAATCCCTAAATCGGCAGTCATCCATAAGATCAAAGACGTCAATAAATGCCCGCTCAATGCCACGGCCTGACAACCACAGGCTCACCGCCCTAAACCCTGGGGTATCGATCAGCCAGCCACCGTCAGCAAGCGGGAGAAGTTGTGTCGCCACAGTTGTGTGTCGACCACGCTGATCGTGCTCGCGTACTTCTGAGGTTGCCATCTCTTGGCGTCCAATCAAAGAGTTAACGAGCGTCGACTTGCCAACTCCAGACGCACCGAAGAACGCAAGTGTGCGACCCCCTTCGGCAGCAGCGCGGACGGGCTCAAGGCCGACACCAGTGATCCCACTTGCGATGTGCACCGGCACACCAGCTGCAACGGCTCGAAGTTCATCAACAGTTACCTCAATGTCGTCGGCAACGTCTGACTTCGTGAGCACGATCTGTGGTTGCGCCCCTGAATCAAACGCAAGCACGAGCTCTCTTTCGAGTCGTCGCTGATTAGGGGGTGCCGTGAGCGCATGTACGAGAAAGACCACGTCGATATTTGCCGCCAAGACGTCGGCCTCTGCTCGGTCGCCCTCATGAGACGCACGACGAACAAACGCCGACCGGCGACCGATGACATGTGCAACACGTTCGATGGCCTCATCGACCACAACCCAATCTCCGACCGCGACGTCTGCACCAATATTTCTCACCCGCAACGGTTCGACATCGGTGGCGTGTCGCAAGATGGTGCTCCAGCCTCGGTCTATGCGGCTTACCCGACCCGGGGTGCCATGCGCGCCAGGTTCACCTAACTCCTGCCAAGCGGCATCAAGGTGCTCGTCCCAGCCGAGCAACACATCAGGCATCACCGCGAACGGTATCGCTATTAGATGGTTCCTGCGATCAACCGGCCCCGCACCTCAACCGCTCGTTCGCGAACCTCCTCGATATCGGAAAGGCGATCAAGGTTCGCGTAGACGCGAGCCATTCGGTGATTCGAACGAAGGACATCACGATTGCGATCAAGGAAATCCCAGTAGAGCGTGGTGAACGGACACGCCTTGTCACCGGTGCGTGCTTTGCGGTCAAAGCTGCAGTCACCGCAGAAATCCGTCATCTTTGAGATGTAGTTGCCACCTGACACGTAAGGCTTTGTGCTCATCCGGCCGCCATCGGCGTACATGCCCATGCCGATCACGTTCGGTGCCATCACCCATTCGGCACCGTCGATAAACGACGCCCACATCCACCGCATCATTTTTGAGGGGTCAATTCCCGCCAGCGTTGCGAGATTGGCGAGCACCATGAGTCGAGGAATGTGATGGGTCCACGCATCATGCTCAACCCATTTAGCTACGTGCGCGACGCAGTTCATCTCGGTGTGAGCCCCAGTAAACGACGGGGGCACGGGGGCATCGTCATTGAAGTGGTTCTCATTGACGTAGTCGGGCCCGAACCACCAGTAGAGGCCGTGGACGTATTCGCGCCAGCCAATGATCTGTCGAATGAAGCCCTCAATGGAATTTAGTGCGATGTCGTCACCGAGTTCTTTCACCGCTGCGATGACTTCTGCGGGGTGCAGCAACCCGATATTGAGATACGGACTCAGAAGTGAGTGGTTGAGGTATGGCTCATCACTCACGACTGCATCTTCGTAGGGCCCAAACTCGTCGATCGCGTGGTGCAAAAAGTGCTGCAACTGTTGCATTGCCCCGTAGTGATCTGTCGCCCACAGCCCATCCGGCGGTTTACCTTTCATGACCAACCCGTCAATAGAAGCCAAGAAGTCGGTCACCCAGGCGTCGACGTCGTCGAGTTCCCGCCGATTGATCGCCGGCCACTTATGTTCACCCTTTGGGGGTGAAAGTCGATTTTGGTCGTCATAGTTCCATCGCCCTCCCTCGGGCTCACCATCGGGGTCGATGAGAATGTCAAGACGGCGGCGCTGCCACCGGTAGAAGTCCTCCATGAGGAGAGACCCGTCTTTGCGGGTGTTTGCGCTTGCCCATTCAGCAAACTCTTCTCTTGAGCACAAAAACTGATCGGAGGGCGTCACCGTGATCGGCATGGTTTCTGACAGCGAGTCGATAAGGCGCTGACCTGCGCGATTCATTGGCTGCATGACAGAAATGTCCTCGGGCGAAAATTCTTCGAGGTGGGCGCTCACGCCTTGTCGCATTGTCTCTGCGACTCTCCAGTCGACCGAAAACCCCTCATCTGTGAGTTCATTCGCAAGTCGGCGCATTGCCGTCAAGATGAAATGCAGGCGCTGTTGATGCCAGGGGGCACGACGTAATTTGTTGAGCGAAATAACAAAGAGCACCCGAGTTTGAGATGGACGAGCGGTGCGAAGATGTGCCAAATTGCGGTTCACTTGATCTCCAAGAACCCAGACAGTCCGCGCTATACGAGACGACATGGCCCCACACTAGGTACCGTTCCGGTTGCCTGCATCGCTGTGTTGAGGCACACTCACCGAACAAATGGCTACAAAACAATCATCCTCCAGCGCCGGAAACGGTCGCCCGCTCGTCATCGTCGAGTCGCCTGCAAAGGCGAAGACGATCTCGAAGTTTCTGGGCTCCGAGTTCGATGTCCGCGCCTCAGTTGGCCATGTTGCCGACCTTCCTTCAAAGGGTCTCGCAGTTGATGTCGACGACGGTTTCAGACCGACCTACGAGCTCACCGACCGCGGCCGCCAGGTCGTCAAAGAGTTGCGAGCAGCCCTTAAAGAGGCATCAGAGCTCTATCTCGCAACCGACGAAGACCGCGAGGGTGAAGCCATTTCATGGCACCTCCTCCAACACCTGAAGCCGAAAGTGCCCGTGAAACGAATGGTGTTCCACGAGATCACTCGAGGCGCAATCGATCACGCAGTCGAAAATCCTCGCGAAATCGATGATGGTCTTGTCGATGCCGCAGAAACCCGCCGCATTCTCGATCGCCTCTATGGCTACGAGGTCTCCCCGATTCTCTGGCGCAAGGTCAACCGAGGGCTGTCAGCAGGTCGTGTGCAAAGCCCCTCGATCCGACTCATTGTTGAGCGAGAGCGCGAACGCATCGCATTTATCTCCGCCGGCTACTGGTCGATCGATCTCGGCGCCGCAACCACGCCTGCGTTCACTGCTCGTCTTGTTGTTGTCGATGGCACAAAAGTTGCCACCGGCAAAGATTTCGGTCCTGACGGCAAACCGCGCGAGAAGGTCGTTGCCATCGATGAGGCCCGTGCCCACTCACTTGCCGAAGGCCTCCGTAACGCAACCGTGTCAGTGCGCAGTGTTGACACCAAGCCTTATCGGTCGTCTCCGAAGGCACCGTTTATGACCTCGACCCTTCAACAAGAAGGCGGACGTCGTCTCCGTTTGTCGTCATCGCAGGTGATGCGCATCGCCCAGGGGCTGTACGAGCGAGGCTTCATTACCTACATGCGTACCGACAACGTGATTCTTTCTGATGACGCTCTTTCAGAGACCCGCAGCATCATCGGAGCCACATACGGCGATGCCTTCTTGTCTGAACAACCACGTCGACATACCTCGAAGTCGAAGAACGCTCAGGAAGCGCACGAGGCGATCCGACCAACCACTCCTATGCGGAGCCCTCAAGAGATCTCGAACGAACTCGACCGCCAGGAGCTCGCGCTCTACACCCTGATCTGGCAACGCACGTTGGCCTCGCAGATGGCAGACGCACGTGGAACGACGCTCAGCCTTCGCCTCGGTGCCGTTTCCTCTCACGAGAACACCGATTGTGAGTTCACGGCAAGTGGCACAACAATCGAGTTTGAAGGTCACCGAGCCGTGCTCAGCGACGTCGCTGGTGATTCAGAAAACGAGACCGAGAAAGAAGAGCTATTGCCAGCTCTCGCAGTCGGTGATGTTGTTCCGGTACAGGCCTGCACGCCCGAGGGTCACAACACCACACCTCCTGCCCGTTTCACTGAAGCCAGCCTCGTCAAACGGCTTGAAGAACTCGGCATTGGTCGACCGTCAACGTGGGCCTCAATTATTCAGACGATTCAAGATCGCGGATACGTTTGGAAGAAGGGTCAAGCGCTTGTCCCCACATGGACGGCGTTCGCTGTTGTTGGTCTCCTTGAGGATCACTTCGATGACCTCGTCGATTACGAACTCACTGCAAAAATTGAAGAAGACCTCGACGACATCGCCGGTGGTCGACGCGAGAAATCAGACTGGCTGACGCGCTTTTACTTCGGTGGTGACACGTTGCCCGGTTTGAAGCATCTCGTTGAAGAAAACCTCGACCAAATTGATGCCGCAAGCATCAACTCGTTCCCCATCGGAAATGATCCTGACGGAAACGAGATCATTGCGAAGCCCGGCAAGTACGGCCCGTACATCAAGCGTGGAGACGATACGGCCAGCATCCCTGACGATCTCGCCCCCGACGAACTCACCCTCGACGAAGCCTTGCGACTGCTTTCTCTTCCAAAAAGTGATGACCCGATTGGCACCCTCGAGGATCTCCCGGTTTATGCGAAGAATGGCCGCTACGGCCCCTACGTGCAGTGGGGCGATCCCGACAACCTGCCTCCAGGTCTTGCCAAGCCGAAAATCTCAAGCCTGTTCTCAACGATGAGCCTCGAACACATCACATTGGAAGACGCGAAGCAGTTGTTGCAGTTACCGCGCGAACTTGGCGTCGACCCTGCCGACGGCGAAGTCATCTCTGCCGCAAACGGGCGATACGGCCCCTATGTTGTCAAAGGCAAAGACTTCCGGTCAATCGACTCTGAAGAACAACTATTGACGATCACTCTCGGCGAGGCGATCAAGATTTACGAACTTCCAAAGGTGTTCCGTCGAGGTGGTGCCCGCAACATGGCAGCCGCAGGGCCGCTGCGCGAGTTCGGTGATGACCCGACATCGGGTCGCAAAGTGGTCGCCAGAGATGGTCGCTTTGGTGTCTATGTGACCGACGGTGAAACAAATGCGTCGATTGGTAAAGGCGACCGCATTGAAGAGATCAGTCCTGAGCGGGCATTTGAGTTGCTTGCAATCCGCCGTGAGCAGGGGCCGTCTAAGAAGCGCCCTTCGAAGAAGTCTGCTGCGAAGAAATCGCCAGCAAAGAAAACCGCTGCGAAGAAGACAACTGCAAAGAAATCAACTGCGAAGAAATCCGCACCAAAAGCCACATGACCCAGCCGGTATACATCGCATTCGAAGGGCCGGAAGCCTGCGGCAAAAGCACGCAAGCGCAGCGTCTCGCCGAATCGATTGGTGCGGTACTCACACGTGAAACCGGTGGCACTGACATCGGTGCCCAACTGCGGTCAATTCTCCACAATGTCGACACCGTCGGCCTCGATGACCATGCAGAGACGCTCATCGTTGCCGCTGACCGGGCCCAGCATCTCGCCGAAGTTGTTCGACCAGCGCTTCTACGTGGCGAGCATGTGGTGAGTGACCGGTCGGTGTATTCAAGCCTGGCCTATCAGGGCTACGGGCGGGGCGTACCAGTTGACGATGTGCGCCGCATCAACGAGTGGGCGATCGGTTCAACATGGCCAGACCTTGTCATCTTGCTCAAGACCGATGACGCCACGCTCCAACGGCGCATGGATGAACGAGATCTCGACCGCATCGAGCAAGCCGGTTCAGATTTCCATAGACGTGTTCGTGAGGGCTTTGCCGATATGGCAGCGGCTGACCCCAACCGTTGGTACGTCGTCGATGCGTCAACGCCCGCGGATGAGACGGCGGCGACGATTCGCAAGGTTGTGAGCGAGCGTCTGGGCGTCTGATGACATCTGTGTGGGACACGGTCATCGGGCAGGATTCCACGATTTCGCTTCTGCGCACCTCACTGCAAGATCCGGTTCACGCCTATCTCTTCGTTGGGCCTCACGGCTCGACGAAAGAGCAAGCGGCTCGGGCTGCTGCTGCGGTGATGATCTCCGGCAGCGACGACCCCGATGATCGACACGCACGTCTCGTCATGGCTGGCGAGCATCCCGATTGCCGCGAGGTAGAACGCGAGGGTGCTGGCATCAGCGTCGACCAAGCGCAGTGGATTGTAGAACAGTCATGGCTCAGCCCCACTGAGGGTGACCTCACCGTGCTCATCTTGCATGATTTCCATCTCGTTGCTGATGCGGCTGCGGCGAAGTTGTTAAAGACAATTGAGGAGCCGCCGGCAAGCACGCGTTTTGTCATTGTCGCCGAGAGTTTGCCGACCAATCTCGTCACTATTGCCTCTCGCTGTGTTCGTCTTGATTTTCATGCGATTGCCGATGAGGTCATCGCCAAACGACTCATCGCCGAGGGGGTCGCCCCAGATGCTGCTCAACTTGCCTCGGCCGGTGCGTTTGGTGACCTTGATCGCGCACGACTGGTCGCAACGGACCCAGCCCTTGCAGAGCGTCGACACACCTTTGCTCGGGCCATCGACGTTCTCGATGGTTCAGGGTTTACGGCATTACAACTGGTGAAACGCATTGAGACACTCATTCACGAAGCAGCTGAGCCACTTAAGGCTCGACATCTCGAAGAGGCGGACGCTCTTCAGGAACGCATCGAGGCCTACGGCAACCGCGGAAGCGGAAAGAAGCAACTTGAAGATCGTCACAAACGTGAACATCGGCGATTCGTTACCGATGAGTTGCGGGCCGGTCTTGCCGTGCTGAGCGCAAGTTACCGAGATGCAATGGTGGCTGGGCGACTGAGTGCTGACGATGCTGCCCGGGCGGTCAATGCCATCAATGAGACGGCGTCCGCGCTTAGTCGAAACGCAAATTCGTCCCTCGCTCTTGAACGACTGATGTGGTCGCTTCCGTTGCCTAGCTGAACAATGGTGCGCAACGAATTCTTGACGTTCGGTCAGTCACCAGTGGTTGACACCGTCATAGCTCGCTAGGCTCCCGCCCGATGCCTGGGTAGCTCAGTCGGTAGAGCAACGCACTCGTAATGCGTAGGTCGTGAGTTCGATTCTCATCCCAGGCTCTCGGTGAGCGAAGCAACGGGCTCTTTGCTCCTATCCTTCTCAGAAGCCCTATGCAGACCTCCTCAGGCACTGAGCCCAACGAGCCTATTGATCGGAGTAGCCCGATCTATGTTGCTGGCCATCGAGGCCTCGTCGGTGCTGCGGTCGTCCAACATCTTGAGCGGGAGGGGTTTACGAACATCCTCACCGCAACCCGCGATGAGCTTGACCTGCGAAACCAGGGTGATGTCAGCGAGTGGTTCAACATCAATCGACCGCGTTATGTCCTGCTGGTCGCTGGCACCGTTGGCGGAATTCTTGCGAACAGCACACGGCCCGCCGAATTCATTTACGACAACATGATGATTCACGGCACCGTCGTGCATTCTGCCTATGAGACTGGAGTCGAAAAGCTTCTCTACCTTGGCTCATCGTGTATTTATCCGCGAGATGCCAAGCAGCCGATCACCGAAGAAGAGTTGCTCACCGGACCACTCGAGGAGACAAACGAGTGGTATGCAATTGCGAAGATCGCGGGCATCAAGTTGTGTCAGGCTTATCGCCGCCAGTTCGGGTGCAATTTCATCTCTGCGATGCCGACCAATCTCTATGGTCCTGGCGACAATTTTGACCTCACGTCGAGCCACGTCATTCCGGCATTAATGAGGAAGTTTCATGAGTCCCGAAGCTCCGCTGACCAAAGTGTCGAGGTGTGGGGCACCGGTTCTGCGATGCGCGAGTTCTTGCACGTCGATGATCTCGCGAGCGCATGCCTGTTCTTGTTGGAAAACTACAGCGGTGATTCGCACATCAATGTGGGCACCGGAATTGATCTCTCGATCAAAGAGTTGGCAGAGACGATTCAGTCGATCGTTCACCCTGATGCCGTCATCAACTGGGATAGGTCAAAACCAGACGGCACCCCCCGCAAACTTCTCGACATCTCCCGTCTTCGAGCGCTTGGCTGGGAACCATCAGTCTCGTTAACTGAGGGATTGTCGAGCACGTACGAGTGGTTCCTCTCGTCGGAATTGGCTGGTAAAGAATTGCGCGGCATCGACTCGGCCTAACTACATTCCTTATCGTGGCAGATCGTTCGACGTTCGCCGAGCGGGCAATGGAATACGCACCTCAGCTGTATTCGACCGCGCTCCGAATGACGCGAAATGCTGCCGATGCGGAAGATCTCGTGCAAGAGACGATGATGCGGGGATACCGCAGTTTCGACACGTTCGCCGAGGGAACCAATCTCAGGGCGTGGCTGTATCGCATCCTCACGAATGCGTTCATTAATCGCTACCGCTCAAAACAGCGGCGGCCAATGGAGACAGATCTTGCTGATGTCGAAGATCTCTACCTCTATAAACGTGTTTCGACGATGGAGAACGCCGCTGGTTCACTCTCGGCGGAAGACCAATTTCTCGACCTTTTCACCGATGAAGAGGTGAAAAGGTCGGTGGAAGGCCTCCCTGACGCCTTCAAATTGCCCGTCATTCTTGCCGATGTTGAGGGATTCGCGTATAAAGAAATCGCAGAAATGCTGGATATTCCGGTCGGAACGGTGATGTCGCGTCTCCATCGGGGAAGAAAAGCGATGCAAAAAGAGTTATATGAGTATGCGGAAGCCCGCGGGCTTGTCGACACCCTTGGAGATTTCGACTGATGGCTGATTGCAAAGAGACGCTAAACGAACTTGAGCCGTATATCGACGGCGAGTTGTCTGCCGACGCCATGGAGCACATTCATACCCATCTCGATGGCTGCGTTGATTGCCAGCAAGCTTTCGAATTTCATCTTGAACTCAAGGCAGCAATTCGACGCAAGGTCAATAACGACGAGCTGCCAAACGGGCTTCTTATGCGCCTCGAATCGTGCTTTAACGAAGACTTCGACGGCGACGGCAATGTCGGCGTCCCCTCTGATCGCTAGAATGTGATCATGATTGCAGCGAACATTTGGCACTGGTGGATCGGGGTCGTTCTTACGGGCGTGGGGATCCTCACCGCAGTTGGTCTCGTTGCTGGGTACCTCAAGTCGGTGACTGCGCTCAAGCATCCTCTTGGCCGTCGCCAAGGCGATTCTGAACTCTGACTCTCGTCTCTGATCTTCTTTCACGCTGTACGTTCCCGCCATCGGGTTCTTCAGTTCACTGCGCGTTCTCAGGGGGGCCTGACTCTTCAGCCCTGTTGATTCTGGCTCGAGCAGCCGGGCTCTCGGTGACGGCTCACCACGTCGATCATGGGTTGCGACCGTCATCATCAGATGAGGCCACTATCGCAGTCGATATTGCTCAATCACTAGATATCGACTGTGTTGTGCATCGTGTTGAAGTCGATGCTTCGCACAATCTTGAAGCACATGCCCGCGCTGCCCGACAGGCAGTGCTTCCTTCAGCTGCGCTCACCGGCCATACCCTTGATGACCAAGCCGAGACATTACTTATCCGTCTCCTTCGCGGTGCCGGGTCTGATGGCTTATCGGCCATTACTCCCGGACCTCAACATCCGATTCTCGGCCTTCGTCGCCACGACACCGTTGCCCTCTGCGATGACGCAGGCATTGCGCCTGTCATTGACCCTACGAATGTCGAGCCGTCAATGTGGAGGAACCGTATTCGTAACGAGGTGCTTCCTCTATTCAACGACATCGCCGAGCGCGATCTCGTACCGATCTTGTCTCGCACCGCCGATGTGTTACGCCACGACGCAGAGTTCTTGAATGATCTTGCGGCCGAGATTGACCCGACCGATGCAAAAGCGCTGTGTGACGCAGATCCTGTGCTTGCGACGAGGGCTCTTCGGCAGTGGTTGACCCGTGATGGCTACCCTCCGGACGCCGCAGCGATTCAACGGGTGCTTGGGGTAGCTCGGGGGGACGCGATCGCCTGCGAAATCGATGGAGGAATCCGAATTGCACGAAAACATCGTCGGTTGAGGATTATTACACCGGATGCCTCCGGGGAGTAGGATGACCTCTGTTATGTACGCCGATGGAGTTTCCTCATGATGCCGCCAAAGCTACGTGGCAAATGGGCTTTAGGTATCCAGCCGCGTAATTTCACCTGGATTTTGAAGGACAAAATGGCCGTGTGCGAGCGTCCGGGTGGGTTTGGTTCGAGCCACCGACGTGTTCGCCGTCAAGAAGAAATCATCTGGATTCGGGAAAACGGCTTCAATTACGTCGTTTCTTTGATTCAGGCGCCTCACAATCTTCATAACTATGAAGAGCTTGGTCAGCCGTATCGGCACCGGCCGATGCGCACCGACAACATTGATGCCTGGTTGACCGCCCTCTACCGCGAGCTCGACGATCTCATCCGTGCAGGTCAACGTGTGCTTGTTCATGGGGAAGAGCTCGGTGATCGTGTTGTTGGTGTGATGGGTGGCTACATCCGTTGGGCCGGCCTGATCGAGGACGCCACTGAGGCGATCACTGTCACTGAGCAGTTGACGGGTCGCAAACTTGACCCATTTGCGCGAGAAGTCATTCTTCGCGTTCACGAACTTCGCTGACATGGAAGACGTCGACTGCGTCATTGTTGGCGCCGGTATCTCTGGTCTCATCACCGCCAGACGTCTCGCCGATGCAGGCGTATCAACCATGGTGTTCGACAAGGGACGGTCAGTTGGCGGGCGTCTCGCAACTCGTCGTATCGGCGAGGCCCGACTTGATCATGGTGCACAGTTCATGACGGCTCGCTCAGAGTCGTTTGCTGCACAGCTCGAAGACTGGCAGCAGCGAGGTCTCGCGGACATTTGGTGTCACGGGTTTGAGAGCGATGATGGCCACCCACGGTGGATTGGAATCAACGGAATGAATTCGTTGGCCAAAGATCTCGCCGAAGGCATTGATGTCAGAATTGATCACCGAGTGTTCTCAACAACATGGGAACGCGGTGAATGGTCGGTGACCTGTGATGATGCTCAAACGGTCACTGCGTCAACGCTCGTGCTCACCGCTCCGATCCCTCAGTCGTTTTCATTTGTCTTTGAAACTGTTGAGACATTGCCGCGTGAACTGTGGTCGGCCGACCACGATCGCACCATCGCACTGTTAGCAGCTCTCGATGGGACCTCCGCTCTCACCGGATCGGGTGCTCGGCATGAGCCTTCTGATGACGTCGCATTCGTTGTCGACCACGCCGTGAAGGGGATTTCGCCGATTCCCGCAATCACTATGAATACGTCGCCAGAGTGGAGCGAACGATTTTGGGATGCCCCGACCGATGAGATTGAGGCAGCGCTCAGTGAACTCATTGCACCATTTCTCGGCTCTGCACACGTTGTTGAGCAGCAGGTAAAGAAGTGGCGATTCGCAACTCCTCGGGCAACCTGGTCGACGCCCTGCTGGTCAGATAACGACTTCCAGCTTGTCGTCGCAGGCGACGCATTTGGCGGCCCACGGGTCGAGGGGGCATTTCTTTCTGGTGTTGCTGCCGCAGAGACAATTACTGGGTGGTACACACAACGTCGGTGAGTTCACCTTGATCGAACGACCACCAACTCACGAAATCGGTACCGACGTCAGTTCTCATCTCGGTAAATGACGCGTATTCCGTGGGACATCGCCGAATAAATGCGGGGGCGTGTGAGAGGCGCATACCGTTTTCAAGAACGGCGAGGCCACGTTCGAATCCGGTGACGGCCGGCAACACCACATGATCGTTGTCGACGACCGGCTGTAACGAAAACCAAATCACGGCCTCTCCGAGCAGATCAGCAAAGATTGCACAATTTCCTTGGGCAAGATCTGGAATCGTGCAGTCGTTTACCCCTGTGGTGCCTTCGACGATGGTCACTGCACGTTGCTCTTCGATGGTGAATGTCACTGTCGATGTTGCGAGCCCCTCCGGGTTGATAGCAAACCGCTTAGTTGAACGGTCAAGTCGCTCGGCGAGGTCGATAACTCGAGACACGGGGTTGGTTGAGGTGTTGGCTGCGGCTTGGTCACCTTCGTCGCCTGCGGTCACCGATCGCACCATGAGCAGCAATACGAAAATGCCCGCCACTGCAGCAACAAATCGAAACGAGAGCAGCGCCCTCACTTTGCGGTCCAACCCCCGTCAACGATGACCGACTGACCAGTCATGAATGTTCCGGCTGACGATGCAAGCAGCAACAGTGCTCCGTCAAGTTCATGGGGTTCGCCCATCCGTGGAATCGGTGTATTTCGTCGAACAAAATCTTGGCTTCGCTCTTCTTGCATGGGTTCGGTCATCTCCGAAGGGAACCAGCCTGGGCACAACGCGTTGACTCGGATGCCTTTGCGAGCCCATTGCAAGGCGAGTTCTCGCGTCATATTGACGACTGCACCTTTCGAGGCACAGTAGTTCGCCTGTTTGACCGGTGTTGCCCCAACATGCCCAAGCATCGATGCAACGTTGATGATCGAGCCACCCCCACGGTCAATCATCGATGGTGCACTGAGTTTGGAGAGGTGCCACACCGCGGTGGTGTTGATTTCGAGGACTCGTCGAAACAATTCAAGAGATTCCTCTTCGATACCAACGACCTCGGTGGTACCCGCATTATTGACGAGCACGTCAACACGCCCATGGGTCTCAATCGTTTCGGCGATGAGTCGTTCGCGATCGTCTTCATCCGCCATATCGGCTGCGATTGGTGTTACCCGGTCTCTACCAAGTTCGTCAGCAAGTGCTTCAAGGCGCTCTTGGCGCCGAGCTGAAATGACAACGGTTGCGCCCACTGCATGCATGACTCGAGCCATGCGTTCACCTAGGCCAGCTGATGCTCCGGTAATGACCACGACGGTGTCGTCGAGTCGGAAGAGATCGAGGGGATGTGTGACAGTCGACATTCCCCCAGCATTGCAGCGATATGCACCAGTGTGGTGGCGCCGCCCGAAAACTCGCTCGCAGCGAGAACGCGGTGTTAGTTGAAAACTTGGCTGCTATCGCGCAGATTGCTTGAATTCAGGCCGACGCTTCTCGAAGAATGCGCTGATGCCTTCCTGCGAGTCAGGCGTCACAATTCCAGCTGCCATAACTTCCATCGCGTAGGCATATGCCTTCGGCTGCTCCATATCGACCTGTGCGTAATAGGCACGCTTGCCAATGCCCTTCGCCATCGCTGAACCACGAATCGAGCGGGCCATCAAATCACGTACTGCATCGTCAAGTTGATCATCGGCGACGACCCGGTTGATGAGACCCCATGAAGCGGCGGTATGAGCGTCAATTGCGTCACCGGTGATCGCAAGTTCCATCGCATGCTTGCGATTGATCTGGCGGGCAACGGCGACGAGCGGCGTATTGCAGAACAAACCACCCTTTCCTCCCGGTAGAGCAAACCCTGCCGACTCAGCAGCAACTGCCATGTCACACGTCGACACCAATTGGCACCCGGCGGCAGTCGCAAGTGCATGCACCTTTGCGATGACGACTTGAGGAATATCTTGGATCGTATTCATCATGCGAGTGCACACTTCAAGCAACGAACGAGCCTCAGGAAGTTCGATATCGACCATGTCGCCAAAGTTGTGACCGGCCGAAAACACAGGGCCATTTGCTTCGAGGATGACTCCGAGGGCATCAGAGGCACCGATCTCGTCAAGAGTGGCCTGCATCTCAAGCATGAGCTCACGAGACAGCGAGTTACGAGTTTCTGGGCGGTTCAGCGTGATGGTGACGACATCACCTTCACGAGACACAAGAAGGTTGGCTGTTGAGGTAGTCATACCTACAGCCTGCCACGTTTTACCGGTAAACCTGCACGCGGAGTGCGCCCCCAGGGGGTCGAACCCTGAACCAACGGGTTAAAAGCCCGCTGCTCTGCCATTGAGCTAGAGGCGCCAGGCGCACAAGAAAACTCGTACGCTTACCCGCAAGGTTAGAGCCTCAGCTGACGAAACCCGCCAGGCAACAAAGGTTCCGTCGGCTCCTGCAAGATCTTCAACCCGATGACAACACCCACCCCGCCGTAGGGTGAAGGAGATGGGCACACGTCCTGTAACCGATTTCTTGCCTGACGGTCCACCACTCACCGTTGATCCTTTACTCGCGGCCATCGCCGCGCAGGCCTTAACCGCCGACCAGACAAGGACCGTCTCACCAGATGTCATCGACGACATCAAGGCGTCACTAACGATGCGGCTCTCGGCAAGCACATCCATCGGTGGTGAACAGGCGTCTGTGCTGCAGATCGGCCGAGAACTTGAAGCGGTCGCTGCGCGCTGCACCAGCACCGCATGGGTGCTGTGGAACCACCTTGCGGTCTTTCACCTTTTCGTTGGAACACTCGGCCCACCGCACGCTCCCCTGCTGAAAGAAATCGTTACAAATAACGATTGGGTGTGTTTTCCCGCTGGAGCAGGCTCAGGCGTCACCGGGGTCATCAATGGCGACAGTGTCGTTCTCAACGGCCGTGGATCGTTCAGTTCAGGCGGGCGTTACGCGGATTGGGCGGGAGTTGTGTTTGCGGTATGCGATTCGGACGGCAAACGGGTTGAGCCACTCGACATTCGCTTCACGATCGTTCCTCTCAACGACCCCAACGTTCGAATTGATCCGACATGGGATGGGAGTTCAATGCGTGCATCGGCCACCGACGACATTCACTACGAACATGTTCAGGTGCCACTCGATCGTTGCGCCGACTGGTTTGGTGCCAATCGTGCAGACACTCTGCGCACTGTGCCTGTGGTTGACCATCGCTACCGCGAGGATTGGGTTGGTCTCTCAGACGTATGGCTTGGGTGGATGGGTGTCGGGCTCGTCCGAGCCGCACTCACTGACGCTGCTGAGGAGATCACTAGTCGAAAAACGATTCTCGGGAAGGCAATGGTGTCTCGGCCCACCGTGCAGGTGAACCTCGGTCGGGCGTCATCACTCGTCGCAGCCGCTGCCGCAACAATGGAAACTGCGTGTCGAGAAATCGATGCGCGGATCGGAGCTGAAATTGTTCCCACCGATGCCGACTATTTGCGGCAGGTTGGGCTCGCAACATCGGCGCTCGATCAACTTCGCGACGCAATGACAGAATTGCTGTCAACCCAAGGCGGTAATGGCCTGCGTGAGAGCGGGCACTTCGAACGACGTTGGCGTGACTTTCAAGCGATGCCACTTCATATCAATGCGCACCGAGATCGGGCACATCATCAGATTGGTCGCTTCGTACTCGGTGAAGAACTCGAACCGTTCTAACGAGCCGACACTCAACTCGTTGCGAACGGAACCTCGCACGCCTGATTGCTTGCCACTGCCATGTGCACAGGATTGTTGCCGTGCGCACCGGCTGACCACGACGGGAACACCACCGAATACAAGCCATCAGCGCCAGCGACGAACACAAGGAAACGATCAGGAGACTCAAACACGGGAATGAGGTCGTCATCTGACCCTTTCGGCGTCAACGCAGCGTTCAACGATCGAATGCGTGACCGCCGCACGTGACACAACTCGAACAGACGATCTTGAATTGACGAGCGAGTCCAACCGGCCTTTGCAAGGACATTCGCGTGTTCTGGGTTCAGTGCGATCGCTACCGACCCCGTGCGGAGGTACAAGTTGTTTGACCCAGCATTTGTGGAGACTTCGGCAATTATTCGCAGAAGCCGATCGGGTGAATCAGGGTCGTCTGCATCGTTCACGAACATCACCGAGTGCGGAGCTTCCGTACCGAGGACGGTGACAACATCGCTGCCTGTTGGATAGCCCCACATTTCCGACATCGGCGGGAAGGGTGACGCATGCTCTGCTTCGGCGAGACACATAGAGAACTTGCCTGGGTGACCAAGCAAAGCCATGTCTGACACACCAGGCTGTGCACCACCAATGTTCATCATTGCAAGACGCAACGCACGTCCGATGCATGCATTCGCCCGATGCCCAGGCCCCAACGCACCAAACCCCGACGCGATGCCTGTAATCGCTCCGAGAGGGCCGTTCACAACAAGTAAGGGCGCAATTGAGTGAGTGGTCGACTGCACCTCGCTGAGATCAAACTCAGGTTGCAACACCGCTTGCATCGCCGCAAGTACGAACGGCATGTAGTCGGGCGAGCAACCTGCCATCACCGCATTCGTTGCAAGTTTCTCAACGGTGGCAACTCCTCCAAGCGGGCCAACCTCACCGAGCACTACGTCGCCGTCAAGACCGGAGGCGAGCACCATTCGATCAACAAGTTCTGCCGTCGGGATGATCACCGGCAGTCCGTCGGTACAACCCATCTCGTGCAGCATTTCGAGCGCTGCGACCTGGTCGACCGCTTCAAGTAGCTCCATTACGACCCACTCGCTGCGGCGACGGGCTCGTTGTCGCCCGACTCCTGACCGTTCAGCACTGCGACAAGCCGCGGAGCGATCTCATCGGCGAGTGCCGCCATCTCACTGGCGCTTGAACCTGCAATCGGATGCGGCAGGCGAACTCGCGGAATGTCAGGCATCCCACTCGACAGCGCAATGAGATCACCTTGCTGCCAGAACGGTTCGGTCACGAGAGCAACGGTTGGAATGTTTCGAAGAGCTAGTTGAATGCCGTCACGCACGGTGCCGGAAGTGCAACTGCCTCAATGGCCATATGCCGCGATAACTGCGGAACATGTGTCAGAAATCTCAGCGAGGTCTTCGGTGGAGGCGAGGGCGCTTGCGTTTCCCTTGTTCCACAACTTCACGGTGATGCCAGGTATGACCCGCTCAACCGCTTCGCCGATGAGTTGAAGAAACTCAACCGACCCTGGGAAGCCGTTCGCAAACAGCCCGATTTGCTGGCCCGGTGCGAGGTGAGCCGACAATTCATACGGAACAGTTGGCCCAGAGCGTTCACCTCGTGGATCATAAAACTTCATGACATGACCTTAGGGTGTGCCGCCACACTCGCCGGCACCGCAACCTCACTCAACTGAGAGCGTGATCACGCCGAGGTCAAGAGCAGGGGACGCAAAATTGACATGAAACTCGTCGCCAACCCGGCAATCAAGAGGCCGGGTAAATGAGCCCGCCAACACGGTCTCACCAGCTTCCAGCGGAATTCCGAGGCCGTGCAGTCGTTGAGCGAGCCACACGATGCCTTCCACCGGGTCTCCCAACACGCCGGCAGCCACACCGGTTTCTTCGACGATGCCGTTTCGTGCACAGATCGCTCCCGCCCATCGCAGCTCGCCATGTCGAACTTCACCGACTGGCATCTTCACATCGCCAATGACAATGCCCGCGTTGGCCGCATTGTCCGCGATAGTGTCACGAACCGTTCTGCTCACACCGTCGTCAGGGTGCACCCGGTAGGAACGAGCATCGATGAGTTCGAGAGCGGCAACGACGTGGTCGGTTGCGTCGTACACATCGTGGGCAGTGACATCAGCACCGTTAAGGTCGTCACTCAACACGAACGCCAACTCAACTTCAATCTTCGGGTCGACATGATCGGCCCGCACGAGCGACCCACCGTTCTCAATAAACATGTAGTCGAGCAAGATGCCGTAATCGGGCTCGTCGATATTCATGGCCTGCTGCATCGCTCGGCTGGTAAGGCCAATCTTCTTACCGCGAACGACCGAGCCCCACTCGACCTGTAGCGCTACCCACGCCGCCTGAATCGCATAGGCGTCTTCCAAGGTGACATCTGGGTAACACCGCGAGACCGGGTCGATCGAAGATGCCGACTGACGAGCCGCTTCGTGTTGGGCGGCAAGTTCGGCAATCTGTTCATCGCTCAGCGTTCGACCCATCATCACCCTCCGAGTCGCGGCACTGAATGCGTGTCATATGCAATCGCAACATTCTTCGTCTCCATATAAAAATCGAATGAAAACTCGGGGCCACCGTCTCGACCAATTCCGCTCGCCTTCACTCCCCCGAACGGAGTGGGGAGATGGCGAACGTTCTGACTGTTCACCCAGATCATTCCCGCTTCAAGATCACGGGCAACACGATGAGCGCGACCGGTGTCACCAGTCCAGAGGTAACCGGCGAGGCCGTAGTCGACATCGTTCGCAATACGAATCGCGTCGGCTTCATCTTCGAATGAAATTGCGGTGAGTACTGGCCCAAAGATCTCTTCTTGCGAGATCGTCATGTCATTCTCGGCACCGCTGAACAACATCGGTCTCACAAAACACGATTCGTCGTCAAGCGTGATGCGATCAGACACAAGACCTCCGACGGTCACATCAGCACCCGCCGAACGAGCGATTGCTTCATATGAGCGGACCTTCTCGCAATGCACCGGGTGGATGAGTGGCCCAATCACCGTTGACGGGTCAAGAGGGTGACCGACCGGCAGCGTCGCGACACGCTCTTTGAGCTTCACCACGAACTCGTCGTGAATTGATGACTGAATAAGTACTCGGCTCGACGACGTGCAGCGTTCACCGTTAAGCGACCAGATCATGAACACAACTGCATCGAGGGCCCGCTCAAGATCGGCATCGTCGAACACGATCACCGGGTTTTTTCCGCCAAGTTCGAAATGCACCCGCTTCAGGGTTGGTGCTCCCTGTGCTTGAATGAGTGCACCGGTTGCTGACTCCCCAACGAAGGCGATCGCACGAATGAGTGGATGCTCGGTCAGCGCCTTGCCTGCAGATTCACCGAGGCCGTGAACTGTGTTGAGCACCCCTGTCGGCAGCCCGGCTTCGAGGGCGAGTTCGCTCAGCAGCGATGCGGTGAGAGGGCTCCACTCCGCCGGCTTGTGCACAACCGTGCAGCCAGCTGCCAGAGCGGGGGCGATCTTCCAGGTCGACAACATGAACGGTGTGTTCCATGGGGTGATGACACCGACCGGTCCGATTGGCTGCCGCATCGAGTAGTTCACATGATGTTGATCGGGCATCAACCGACCATCTGCTGCTGAAGGTGCGTGGTCAGCATAAAACCGGAAGTTTTCAGCGCCTCGCAGCGCGGCCTCAGACATGAATCTGATGGCTTGGCCAGTGTCGATGCACTCCACGGTTGCGATCTCGTCACGATGCTCAACGATGAGATCTGCGACGCGATGCAAGATGCGTTTGCGCTCTTTACCCGGGGTGCGCGACCACTCTTTAAAAGCGTCGGCCGCTGCTTGGGCTGCGGAATCAATGTCCGCCGCTGATGCCGACGCAATCGTTCCTAATGGTCGACCATCGACTGGAGACATATTCTCAAATGTTGACCCGTCGAGGCTTGAGCGACGCTCGCCACCAATGAGATGTTGAACCGGCTGCGTGGTGACCAGAGCAAGTGATTCTTCCGCAATTGATTCATACGCCTCGAAGGTTTTGTCTGCGGCCATCGTCAGCCCCTGTTTCGTTCGATCATTCGATCACGAACACCGTTTCGATTGACTCGGAACTCGGCATCGATCTCTTGAACCTCTGAGCTCAACATCGTGGTGCTCGCGGCCTCGGCCCCGATGAAGTCCTCGACCGCATCGATGAGCACATCGGCAAGTTGCTTCTTTTGTTCGCTGCTTCGACCGGGCCCAATACGCGCAACGACGGCGATAAAGCGATTATCCGCATGACGGTCAGCGATGGCCACATGATTTCTGCCGACCGCTCTCGTGCGAAGCGCATCAACCGGTGCGAGACCTGAATCGATCACTGCATCATGAACTGCATCGACCAACCCATCGATGTCAGTGGGTCCTCCCATCGTTGAGCAGGTATTCGCGGAGAACTCGATCGTGATATGCGGCATCGCCTCAATTATTGACGATTGGGCGAGGGCCCAACGACCGAGAAGGCATCGGTAGGTGAGAGGTCATTACGCTCGGCTCTTGTCTGAACATGATTCGCTGACTACGTTGCTCTCAGGGGGTGACCACCATGGCTGGCAGTTATCACGAAGCACCAGAATCACTTGGCGCTGCGCCGCCAGGATGTCCGGCACATGCGACATGGTCGCCGCTATCAACCGAATACCTCACCGACCCGTATCCGATTGCTAACGAACTACGCAATGAACACTCAGTGTTCTGGTCGGAACAACTCGGTCACCTTGTTGTCACCGACATGGATCTCATCGAAGAAGTCTTTATGACACCCGATGTGTACGCATCGAGCAATGTGCAAGACCCGATTGCGCCGCTCTGCCCAGCTGCGCAGAACGTGCTCGGTGCCCCTGACTTCAACCCGGTTGCGGTGATGTCGAACCGTCAAGAACCCGATCACGCTCGAATCAGGGTCTTCACTCGTCAGGGGTTCAGCAATCGACGACTGAAAGCCCTCGAGGACTACATGCGGAGCCGGGCAACCAAACTGCTCGATGAAATGATCGCAAATGGGTCGCCGGCTGAGTTCGTGCAGCAGTTCGCATTTCCTCTTCCCGCTGAAATCGTGTTCAGGCTCATCGGATTTCCACCTGAAGACGATCGCATGATCAAATCATGGTGCGTCAACAGAAAAGCCTTCTCGTGGGGTCACCCAACCGACACCGAACAGGTTGCGATTGCGGAAGGCATGCTCGACTACTGGCGCTATTGCCGGGAGTTCGTCGCCTCTCGTCGCGAACAGCGTGAAGATGACTTCACCTCAGAACTTCTCAACGCCTGGGAGGCCGATTCGGGCCCCGACCGTGACCCCGATGCCACGACCGGCATTTCCTACAGCGAAGTCGAGTCAGTGGTCTATGGCATCAGTTTCGCCGGCCACGATCCGGTGACCGCCTTGATGTGCAACACGTTGCTGTGTTTGCTACCGCGTCGTGATCAGTGGCAGGAACTTGTCGAGGACCCGTCGCTCGCTGCGAACGCAGTTGAAGAAACGCTTCGCTATGAGTCGAGCCAGATTTCATGGCGACGCGTCACCACCCAAGACACAACACTCGGCAATGTTGATGTGCCTGCGGGAACGAGGTTGATGCTCAACTTTGCGTCAGCGAATCACTCGCCCAACCATTTTGAGAACCCTGACGAATTCGACATCACTCGGGCCGGAGCAAACAAGCACATCAGTTTCGGAAAAGGCATCCATTTCTGCCTTGGCGCCGGCCTCTCCCGAATGGAGTCCCGTATCGCCCTCGAACTCCTTGCTGAGCGCCTGCCGACATTGCGTCTCAGCGAAGGCCAAACGTTTGACTACTTTCCAAACATCACGTTCAGAGGCCCCAACTCACTGCACTTGGAGTGGTCATGACGCTGTACGCAGTGCAGAAATTTCTCTATGAACTCAATCGCACCCCGGCGTTACAAACCGCCTACGAAGAAGACCGTCACGCAGTGCTCGAACCATATGACCTCAGCGAAGAAGAAACATCTGCGCTCGTTGAGCCCGATATCGGCAAGTTGTTTCACCTTGGAGTCAATGGTCAGATCCTTATGCACTTTGCTGCGTTTCACCAGATCGAATGGCAGGACTACCTCCAGCGCATGCGCGACGGAATTGCGAATTACGGCCCTGTGCGAGAGGGTGTGTATGCAATGACAACCAGCCTCGATGACGTTGTTGCGCCAGTTCACCAATCGTCTGAAGGGAGTGCCTCATGAGTCTTGTTTTTGCTGGTGTGTGCTCACACGCACCCGGAATCACCGGTCGTGCGCATATGGCTGACCCAGATGTTCGTGACCGTTTTTATGATGCCTTTCGGCAAATGGGTGATGATCTTCGAGCTGAGAAACCAGACGCGGTAGTCATCATTGCGGCCGAGCACTTTGCGAACTTCTTCATGAACAACATGCCGTCGTTTGCAATCGGTATGGCCGATTCGTATGAGGGCCCAATCGAAGACCCGGGTTGGCTCGGCCTTGAACGACGTCAGGTGCCCGGCAATCGTGATATCTCACAACGGTTCATAACCGAAGTTATGAAAGGTTCCGATATTGCCTATGCCGAAGAGTGGAAGTTTGACCACGGCATCATGGTGCCGCTCAACTTCCTCACACCCGACTATGACATTCCGGTGATTCCTGTGAACATCAACTGTCAAGGGCCGCCCCTTGCGCCGCTCGAACGGGCGTGGGCGTTTGGTGAGTCGATGCGCCGGGCGTGTGAGGCAATGCCTGAACGCATCGCAATCATCGGCACCGGTGGTATTTCTCACTGGCCAGCGACTCCTGACTCTGGGAAGATCAACGAGGAGTGGGATCTCGACTTCATGGATCGCTGGTGCCGCAACGATAAGGACGCACTGCTTGACGATGAGGCGTATAACGACTTGAAGGTTTATGCCGATGCGGGCCAGGGCGGTTTTGAGATTCGTACATACCTCACCGTTTCTGCAGCAGCGGGAGGGGCACAGGGAGTTGTGCATTTCTGTGAGCCGATCCCCATTTTTGCCGTGAGTTGCACGGTCGCGACGTACGACCTCGCCTCTGTGTAGTTACTCAGCGTCCTGTTGTTGCTGCATCAACTGCGCCGATGAGGCAAATGAGGTGAGAGTGACGAGCCCGAGGCCGGACGCGATCACGAACGTCCACGATGGACTCCAGGCAAACATCGGCACCCATAGCAACGGACCGAGTCCGTGGCCGACAAACCGGAAGCACAGTACCGATGACAGCGCACCGCCACGGTTGTCGGGAACAGCGATCGCTGCGAGGTTTTGCAAGATCACCACGATGAATCCGACGAGAGCACCAACGATCGTCCAGGCGACGGCGAACACCCATGCCCCGGTAATGAACCCGAGTGGAAGCGAAAATGCCAACGACGAGAGACAGGCGACAAATGATGATCGCCGTGCCCCCCAGTTATCGAGAAGTTGACCGAAAATTGGTCCTGCGATCGCTCCGCTGATTCCACCGAATAACAAAATGAAACCAGTGGCGGTTGACGAAATGAAAAGCTCATCTCGCAGATAGAGGCCAACGATCATCGGTAGACCGGCTGGGCCTGCAGCGGCGGTGAGTGCGGCTACCCATAGCAAAATCATTCGAGGTTTAAGAAGAGGTTTAATTGGTGGTGCTGCCGCTGCCGGACGTGGTTCACCTTGTGGCGGTTGCGTTGCGAGCACGAGGCCGACAACTGCGATGACAGCGAATGCGATACGCCAATTGAACGCAGCGGCGACGCCACCGGCAAATGGTGCCGCTGCCCCACCGATTGCCTGAAAACCTGTGTACACACCAACGGCACGGCCGAGGCGAGATGGGTCGATGACTTCACTCAAGCCGGCGATAAGGAGCGGCGTGATGAACGCATTCGCTGCGCCTTGCAACAGGCGACCGACGACGAACACCGTGAGAGTCGGGGCGACTACGCACAGCACCGATGCCAGCGCGTAGGTGATGAAGGTGGCGCGAATCACTCGTCGTCGACCAAATCGTTCACCGATGGTTCCCGACACGGTGAGGAGCAGCGCGAACGGAATCATGTAGCCGCTAAACGCCCAGTTCACCGCTTGAGTTGAGGCGTTGAAGCTCTCCCGCAGTTCGGGATAGATGGAGATGACCATCATCGTGCCGAATGGCCCCAGAAATCCCCCGAGGTATAGCGGCAGAGTGGCCAGCGTGAGTACCCGGTTTGAGACACCTGAATCGGTTGTCGGTGAAAAAGACATGTTTTCGCTCAGAACTTGATCGTCGCAGATGAAATACATGTTCTCGGTATCGAAGCGCGGTGATGACAGGTCTTGGCAGTCTTCAATGCCATATCTGTGGAGTCGATCGGTCAGACTCGATGACATGGCACGACCTCAAGAAGACATGGGAAAAATTGGGCTTTGGTATGGCGGCATCGATTCGCTGCCTTCACCTCAGGCTCGAGAGGCAATTCAAGAAGCCGAGGCACTTGGTTATGGGTCGCTGTGGCTCGCAGAAGCGGTTGGACGTGACCCATTCGCTCATGCCGGCATATTGTTGAGTGCAACCGAGCGGATCGTTGTCGCTACCGGTATCGCAAATATCTACGCCCGTGACCCTATGACAATGGTTGCTGGCCAACGAACCCTCGCCGAGGCCTTCCCAGGCAGGTTTTTGTTGGGACTCGGTGTAAGCCATGCACATCTTGTCGCCGGTGTGCGTAAGCACGACTATTCGAAGCCCTACACGTACATGGTCGACTATCTCGAACGAATGGCGAAAGCACGATTCATGGCTGTTCAACCCACAGTTGAACCTGGCGTGTTACTCGCAGCTCTAGGGCCAAAGATGTTGGAACTTTCGGCGACACAGGCAAATGGTGCCCACCCGTATTTCACGACGCCAGAGCACACCGCAATTGCACGCGAAACGATGGGTAATGACGCGTTACTCGCACCAGAGCAAATGGTGGTGCTATCAACAGATCCGGATGAAGCTCGCAGCATTGCTCGGGCAGGTATGAAGATCTACCTTGGCCTGCCTAACTACTACAACAACTTGGCTCGACTCGGCTTCGAAGAAAGCGACTGGTCTGATGGCGGAAGTGACCGACTCGTCGACGCCATCGTTGCTTGGGGCACGGAGGATCAGATCGCTGCTCGAATAGCGGAGCATCATGATGCTGGTGCGGATCATGTCTGCGTTCAGGTCATCACAGACACCCCAGATAAGCCACCTCTCGACGAGTGGAGAACACTCGCCAAAGTGCTTCTCTGATCGTTAATGACATTGAAATCCAATGGCGTTCCAATGATGCGGATAGGTGGGTCGCCAGAGGCTTGGGTCAAATTTTTGTCCGAGCGCCGGCCTCAAAAAAGCACTAGAGTCGTTTCGGTATTGAGCGACCTCGCAAATGCGTCTGGAGAAAAAAGTTGCAACTAGACAACGCCTTTCCGACCTCGGATTCAAGCCCCCCCGAGAATTCGCTACCGGGCGGATCTGGCCGAGGGCACATAAGCGAGCAAATTAAGGAACTTTCGCGAGAAGAACTCGAGTTAGCTCTTCTTCGCTCGATTGATCAAGCCATACATGTTGATGCAGAATTCCTCCAAACAAAAGCGGAGTTAGAACAATGCAAGCGTGAACTTGGACTGAGATGGGTTCTGGCGAGGGCTATTCGTGTCCTTTTCCGAAAGTTACGCGGAATCAGTCGATAAATGAGCGCAGAAAAAGGCCTAGAAAGCACTGGGCCGAAAAAGAGAGCTACAACCGATCCCGCGCCGTCTTCCCGGGAGAATTCCCCCCAGTTTTCAATCATTACCCCTGTCTACAATCCGAGGTACCGCGATTTCTTGAAGTGTGCGAAATCGGTTCGGAAACAATCATTTCGGGACTGGGAATGGTGCATTGTTGACGACGGGTCAACGAAGAGGCTCATCTGGCCGATAATTCGAATTCTGGCATCGTTTAACCGACGGATCTCCGCTCGTCGACGAGACACAAACGGTGGGATATCAGTTACCTCAAATGACGCTTTGAGCCTCGCCAACGGGCGCTTTATTGTGCCTCTTGATCACGATGACCGACTGAAGAAAAGAGCTCTTCAGCTAGTTTCTGAAGCTGTCGAACGCTCGCCAGAAGCGCAATTTCTTTACTCCGACGAAGAGGTAATCAATGGTCGGGGAAGGCTCCTTAAGTACCTCCAGAAGCCTGAATGGTCTCCTGAAAGACTCCTTTGCCAAAACTATTGCAACCACCTATCTGTCTTCGACCGAGCTCTTGTTCAACAGGTCGGCGGTTATCGCGAAGAATATGACGGAGCGCAAGACCACGACCTCGTTCTCCGGGTAACAGAATTGGCGTCTAGCGTCGTTCACATTGCTGTTCCCTTGTATCAATGGCGAGCAATTCCAGGATCCACTGCAACAGCCGTTACAGAAAAACCCGGGGCGGTTGATGCCGGTCGCCGTGTAATCGAAGATGCAGTCCGTCGACGGAAAATCAACGGAGAAGTGATTGCGGCTGGCGAGATGTTCCATCGGGTGAAGAGACTCCCCTCTTCATCTCCAAAAGTCAGCCTCATCATTCCCACATGTGGCACAGCCGGGACAATTTTTGGGCTACAGATGCCCTTTGTCAAAAATCTCTTGATGGCTCTCAACCGGCATCGCACATATCCTGACTTGGAGGTTCTCGTTGTAAGTGATGCCGAGACCCCGTCTGACGCAATCCCTCGGACGCTTGAGAACCTTGACGTGTCAACAATTCCCTTCCCCCACCCATTCAACTTCGCTGCGAAATGTAATCTCGGCGCCGTTAAAGCCTCCGGTGAAGTTCTAA
>Ga0310343_10000211_pt1 | contig 26975 bp, 22 predicted proteins | sample HC15DNA2025_MG_FD_203519 | JGI IMG/M metagenome (GOLD analysis project Ga0310343, IMG submission 203519) | Marine microbial communities from station ALOHA, North Pacific Subtropical Gyre - HC15-DNA-20-25_MG | ecosystem: Environmental > Aquatic > Marine > Oceanic | place: Pacific Ocean: North...
TCAAAAAACTTAAAAGAAATGCTACTGTTCCATAAAACAACAATAAAATTCCTTGAGGAATAAAATCAATTCCTGAAAAGTCACGAAAAGGAATTAAATTAATCCGAAAATAACTTGATAAACCAGCTGTAGAAAAACCAAACCCACCTAAGAACAGTAAAACTACCCATATGTAATTTGATGAGCGACTTGCTCCACTAATAGATTCGGAATACAATACAACTTTACCATCTTGTTCTATAACATAACCATCTTCTACTTTAATATATTTAGATACTTTATCTGAAACGTTAAACTCTGAATCTTGCATAAACTCTTATTTACATTTAATAAAACCAAAAATAAAGAATAAAAACGTACCCAATAGGGTACGTTTTTAAATTAACTCAAGCGCTTTAAAACCTAGGAAAAGGCCGGCTGCAAGAGAAAAAACAAAAGCTAATAGTAGGAAGTAATCAATTAACAGAGTCATTTTTTATTTTATAAATTGGTTATTACATATATCGTCAAATTTATTATAGAGGTTTATTGCAAATTAAGACGTTAAACTCATAAGAATAAGACAATTGTGAAATATTTACCAACTAGCTTTAATTACACCAGGAAGTAAACATTCATGCGCCATCTCACGTAAAACATGACGCGAGAGCCCAAAATCACGGTAAAAACCACGACTACGCCCTGTTTTCCAACAACGATTCTTTAGACGGATAGGAAGACTATTGCCAGGTAATCGTTGTAACTTTTTTTGCATCGCATAAATTTCAGATAAATTCTGTGCTGTTTTTAAGTCAGCTAAAATTTCTTTACGTTTTTTTGAATATTTCGCAACAAGTTTTGTTCTTTTTGCTTCACGTTGAAGCATAGACTGTTTTGCCATCTCTAGATCTTAATTTAATTTAATATATTAATAAGGATATCAGAAAAAAAGAATTTTGCAAAGATTTGTTACAATTCAAAAATGTTTGAAAAATAATTAAACTAAATCAAAAACTCGACTCTGTCTTAAATCTTCTTCTGATAATGTTACTAAATCAGCTTTAGTTAACACAACTTCATTGTTTGTTTCAAAAATTCGGTTTGCTTGACGCATACGTGCACGATCTAAAGCATTTTTCATACTTCGAGCATTAGCAAATAATGGTTGATCTTTACGAATTGTAATATATTCAAATAAAGCTGTTTCAGCTTCTGGTGTTAACTTATATTGTTGTTCTTGTAACATAAGTTTTCCAATTTGAATTAATTCTTCTGGACTGTAGTCCGGGAAATGTACATGATTTGCAATACGTGAAGCTAAACCAGGGTTTGATTCATAGAAAATATCCATACGATCCTTATAACCAGCAAGAATAACAACTAAATCATCTCGTTGGTTTTCCATTACTTGAAGTAAAATTTCAATTGCTTCTGAACCATAGTCTCGCTCATTATCCGGCTTATATAAGTAATAAGCTTCATCAATAAACAAAACACCGCCCATTGCCTTCTTAAGAACTTCTTTTGTCTTTGGGGCCGTATGACCAATATATTGACCAACTAAATCATCTCGTGTAACTGTTAAAAGATGACCTTTTCGAATATAACCTAATTTGTAAAGGATATCCGCCATTTTTAGACCTACAGTAGTCTTGCCAGTACCAGGACTACCTGTAAATGACATATGTAAACCAGGACTACTTGAAGATAAACCTAAATTCTTACGAATACGGTCAACAAGTAATAATGCTGAAATTTCACGAATTCGATTCTTAACAGGCTTTAAACCAACTAACTCTTCTTCTAAATTATCAATAATAGTCTGAATTTCTGTTTTATTGTACTCCTCTTGTAAGTTTACAAGAGTAGATTCCGAAACTGTTGTCATTTCTTCCATAAGTAATAATTAAATTAAATAGAATTTAAATAAAAAAGCGAAGGGTAAAAACCCTTCGCTTTTTTTAATAGTTGAATTACTAATAAATTAGTAACGCTCACCAGCAGGCTTAGCTTGTACAGCATAAGACTGGATAGTGTAACGAACCATACGGCCAGCAATCTCTTGACGAGACATGTAGAAACCAGGCTCGAATGAAGGACGTTGGATGATGAAAGAGTGAATACAACTCTCACAACCCTTTGAAGGATCAAACGCTTGAACCTTGATGTAACCTGTTGTATTAGCTTTACGACATTCAGCGATCTCGTACATTACTGCAGCAGGATCCTTTACGTCGAATAGAGGAAGACCCCATAGCTCCCAGAATACGTTACGTGGGTGTGGATCATCAGTCCACTCAACGTTAATAGCCCAGCTCTTAGAGATACAGTACTCTACCTGTGCTTTAATTTGCTCGTCAGTTAAATCTGGTAAGAATGAAAAAGCGCCTTGTGTAAGTCTCACTGTTCAAAACTCCTTGTTATAATAATAAAGTTTATTGTTTTTAATTGTTCTTAAGCTGTAGCTTAGAATTATACGTTTGCAGTTGGAGTCTCTGCAAAGTCAGCTGTATCTGTAGAAGTGTAGTTGAATGAAATACCTTTCCATAGATCTAGAGCAGTCTGTAAAGGACCACACATCTTAGCAGCATCTTGAAGAATCTCTGGACCTTCAGCTAGGAAATCACGACCTTCGTTACGTGCAAGTACCATTGACTCAAGAGCCACACGGTTTGCAGTAGCACCAGCCTGGATACCATCTGGGTGACCAATTGTACCACCACCAAATTGTAGTACTACGTCATCACCTAGGTAGTTAAGTAGCATGTGCATTTGACCACAATGGATACCACCAGAAGCTACAGGTAGACACTTACGTAGAGAAGCCCAATCTTGAGCGAAGAATAAACCTTGAGGAAGGTTAATATCTGTCTTAACATCTAGTAAAGTGTTGTAGAAACCTTTAACCATTAGAGGGTCACCTTCTAACTTACCTACTACAGTACCTGCGTGAATGTGGTCAACACCAGCCATACGCATCCACTTACAGATTACACGGAAGTTAATACCGTGGTTCTTCTGACGTGCGTAAGTTGAGTTACCAGCACGGTGTAGGTGAAGAATCATATCGTTCTTACGTGCCCAGTAAGCTGCAGATTGAATTGCAGTGTAACCCATTACAAGGTCAATCATTACAATAACAGTACCAAGCTCTTTAGCGTACTCACCACGAGCGATTACTTCATCCATAGTACCAGCAGTCATGTTCATGTATGAACCCTTAACTTCACCAGTAGCTGCACATGCACGAGTAATACCCTCTTGTACGTAAAGGAAACGCTCACGCCAACGCATGAATGGCTGTGAGTTAATGTTCTCGTCATCCTTAAGGAAGTCTAGACCACCTTTAAGACCTTCGTATACTACACGACCGTAGTTACGACCAGAAAGACCTAGCTTAGGCTTAACTGTTGCACCTAGTAGAGGACGACCGAAGTTGTTTAAACGCTCACGCTCTACAATTACACCAGTAGCTGGGCCTTGGAAAGTCTTTAAGTAAGCGAATGGAATACGCATATCTTCTAAACGAAGAGCTTTAACCGCCTTGAAACCAAATACGTTACCAATGATAGACGCAGTTAAGTTAGCAAGTGAACCTTCTTCAAATAATTCACATTCGTAAGCGATGTAACCGAAGTACTGATCAGGTGTGTTAGGTACTGGATCTACACGGTATGCTTTCGCACGGTAAATATCACAAGCAGTTAGTAGGTCAGTCCATACTACAGTCCATGTAGCAGTTGAAGACTCACCAGCTACAGCAGCTGTAGCTTCTACAGGGTCTACACCTGGTTGAGGTGTAATACGGAATAACGCTAATACATCAGTATCTTTAACTGTGTAAGTAGCATCCCAGTAACCCATCTTAGCGTAAGGGATTACACCAGATTCGTAACGCTCTGACTTAATTCGTGTACGTTCTGATACAGATTGAGACATGAATTTCTCCTAAAGGGTAAAACATTATTAAATTATCTTAAACCGAATCTCTGATTGGTTTAATTGAGCATTGTAATCATACTTATAGCAAAAAACCAAATATGATTATATGCCTCTAATTTTATTATACCATCAAAATGGGAAAAACTTTTAAAAATAATAGAATTAAAAATCTTTTATTATTTACGAGAATAAAATTCTACAATAAATAGTTCATTAATGTCTAAATTTACATCTTCACGTGCAACAACAGAATTAATTTTTCCTACTAATTTATCTTTATCTAATTCTAAATGAGCTGGAATCATACCATAATTAGCAACTTCAAGTGAATCCTTAACTAATGTCTTAGATTGAGATTTATTCATAACACCAATCACATCATTTGATTTACATTGAAAACTTGGAATATTAACACGCTTACCATTTACAGTAATATGTCCATGGTTAACAAGCTGACGTGCACCCGGAATTGTTTTCGAGAAACCTAAACGAAAAACAATATTTTCTAAACGCATTTCTAACAACTGTAAAAGTAACGTACCAGTTGCACCTGGTAAACGACGAGCTTCTTTTACATAATTAAAAAGTTGTTTTTCTGAAACACCATAATTATATTTTAATTTTTGCTTCTCTTGTAAACGAATCCCGTATTCAGATGATGAAGATTTTTTATTTGCTTTAGAAGGACCATGTTGACCGGGGGGGTATAAACGTTCAGTCGTTTTCGTAGTTAAACCAGGTAAATCGCCTAAACGTCTGATAATACGTAATTTTGGTCCGCGATAACGTGACATACTTTTATTTCCTTTTAGTAATTCAAATAGTTATATATAGATGAAATATAGCATATATAAAACAATAATAAAATATCTAATATATTAAAAAAATAGGCCGGGTTGGATTTGAACCAACGTAGGCGAAGCCAACGGATTTACAATCCGCCCCCTTTAACCACTCGGGCACCGACCCTAATGAACAAATTGTAACAACAAATGATAAAAAAAACAAGGTAGTTCTACAAAGAATATAAAAATATTCTTATAAATTTATCTAAAATTAATTAACCAGTGTTTTTACTTCATTATTTCGTTTAAAAATACCCATCATCTGTGAATTACTCTTTCCTGGTGCAACCATTGGATAACAATTTTCATCTTCAGTTACAACAATTTCAATTAATGCAGGACCTGAATGTTTTAAAGCTAATTCTAAACTATTTTCTAAATCCATAGAAGTTTCAAACTTAAAACTAGCGATACCATACGAATTAGCAACCATACCAAAATTAGGTGCACCTTTATCCATACGAGACTGAGAATAACGTTCCCCATAAAACGATTGTTGCCATTGTCTTACCATTCCTTGCCAATGGTTATTAATAATAACAGCTTTAATAGGTAAATTATACTGTGCAATTGTACCTAACTCTTGAATATTCATTTGAAAACTTGAATCACCGGAAATACAAATAACTTGATTTTCAGGATGAGCAATTTGGACCCCAATAGCAGCCGGTAAACCATAACCCATTGTACCTAAACCCGCGCTCGACGCCCATTGTCTAGGATTACATTTTACAAATTGAGCAGACCACATTTGATGTTGTCCAACATCAGTAGTAAAAAATGCATTAGGGGCAAGATTACTAATTTTATTGATAACTTCTTGAGGAGAAAGACTTATTTGATTGCTAGGAATAATCAATGGATAAGTTTGTTTCCAACGATTTATTCTTTTTCGCCAAGGAATAGTCTGATCCAATTCAAGATTTAAATCCGAAATTTGTTCTTTTAAAATTTCTTGTAAAATTAATTTAACATCACCAACTAAAGCAATTTGTGGAATCCTATTTTTACTAATTTCAGCTGGATCAATATCGATATGAATTACTTGTGCATTACAAGCAAAATCTTCAAGTTTTCCTGTTACACGATCATCAAAACGAGCACCTATTGCGATCAATAAATCACATTCACTAACCGAAAAGTTTGCATAAGCAGTTCCATGCATACCTAACATACCTAATGCTAAATTATGCGTTTCACCAAAACACCCTTTACCCATTAATGTAGTTGTAATAGGAATCTGAAATAATTCAGCAAATTCTTTTAATTCTTTTTCAGCATTAGAGGTAATTGCTCCACCACCAACATACAAAAGCGGTTGTGTAGCTTGTTTAATCAAATTTAAAGTTTGACGAATTTGAAAACGATTCGTTTTAAATTTAAAACGATATCCTTTATTATTAACAATATTTTTTTGTGTAATTGGAGTATAACTATCAAATTCTTCCAAACCTACATCTTTAGGAATATCGATTAAAACAGGCCCTGGACGACCATTTTGAGCAATATAAAAAGCTTCAGCAACAATTTTAGACATTTGACGTGGATCACGTACTACATAAGAATGCTTAACAATAGGTAAAGTAATACCAAAGATATCCGTTTCTTGAAACGCATCTGTTCCAATAAAAGCACGGCCTACTTGACCCGTCACAATAATAAGTGGAATTGAATCCATTTGCGCAGTTGCAATTCCCGTAACTAAATTTGTAGCTCCAGGACCTGAAGTTGCCCAACAAACACCAACTTTACCTGTTGTACGAGCATAAGCATCAGCAGCATGAATTGCACCTTGCTCATGACGAGCTAAAATATGTTGAACTAAATTTTGTTCTTCCCATAAATATAATTCATCATAAAGAGGTAAAATTGCACCACCCGGATATCCAAAAATATGTTGAGTTCCATTACGAACTAAACTATCTAATAGAGCAAATGCTCCTGTTTTTGTTAAATTTGACATAATTGATTTATACGTTTAGATATACTAACTAAAGATTTAACATAGCATTTAAAACGAATATTAGAGTAATCAAACTAAGAAGAATAATCACTACTAAAAATATTCGACTAAATAAATTTTTTTTTGCTAATTTAAGTAAAGGAGACAAAAGTATAACAATTAAACCCGTCACACTAGTAATAAGAAATCTCGGGTATCTAAAAACATTTTCCCAAAATATATTCATTTATGATAAACATTAATCTTTGGTAACAAGTTTAGGTTTAAAACCGCTTAAAGTAAACCTAATGGAAGAAAAATATAAAAAAGTGCAATACTTAATTACAAGTATTGCACTTTTTAATTAAAAAATTATAGATAAAAGTCTAAATGACTAATATATAAAATTAATTGATTTAAATTTTATCACTAAACTTTAAGTTAACCAAACTTACCTGAAGTTGAAGCCACTAAGAATGCAGCAAAAGTAAGGAAGAAACCTAGCGTAAAGTGGGCTAAACCTACAAGACGAGCTTGAACAATAGATAAAGCTACTGGCTTATCACGCCAACGAATTAAATTAGCTAATGGGGTACGCTCATGAGCCCAAACAAGAGTCTCAATAAGTTCTTGCCAATAACCACGCCATGAAATTAAGAACATAAAACCAGTTGCCCAAATTAAATGACCAAATAAGAACATCCATGCCCAAACAGCTTGGCTGTTCATACCAAATGGATTATAACCATTAATTAAAGGTGATGAGTTTAACCATAAATAGTCACGTAACCAACCCATTATATAGTTAGATGATTCATTAAACTGAGCAACATTACCACCCCATAATGTCATATGTTTCCAATGCCAATAGAATGTAACCCAACTAATTGTATTTAACATCCAGAACATTGATAAGTAGAAAGCATCCCAAGCCGAGATATCACATGTACCACCACGACCTGGACCATCACAAGGGAAACTATAACCAAAATCTTTTTTATCTGGCATTAACTTAGAACCACGTGCATCTAGCGCACCTTTGACTAAGATTAATGTTGTTGTATGTAAACCTAATGCAATAGCATGGTGTACTAAAAAATCACCAGGACCAATCGTTAAGAATAATGAATTACCATTATTGTTAATTGCTTCAGCCCAACCTGGTAACCAAACTTTTGTACCTGCCACAGTCGCAGGACTATTTGCAGATGAAAGTAGTACATCAAAACCGTATAAAGCTTTACCTGAGGCAGCTTGAATAAATTGTGCAAATACAGGCTCAATTAAAATTTGCTTTTCTGGTTGACCAAATGCTACAACGGTATCATTGTGAACATATAAACCTAAAGTATGGAATCCTAAGAATAAAGATACCCAGCTTAAATGAGAGATAATTGCTTCTTTTTGCTCTAACATTCTAGCTAAAACATTATCTTTATTTGTTTCAGGATCATAATCACGAACAAAGAAAATTGCACCATGCGCAAATGCACCAACCATTAAGAAACCAGCAATATACTGATGGTGAGTATATAAGGCAGCTTGTGTCGTGTAATCCTTTGCAATATATGCATAAGCAGGTAAAGCATACATATGCTGTGCTGTTAGTGAACAAGCTACACCTAAACAAGCTAATGCTAAGCCTAATTGCATATGTAGAGAATTTGTAATAGTATCAAATAATCCACGGTGACCTGCACCTAAACGACCTCCAGGAGGACGATGAGCATCAAGAATTTCTTTTAAATCATGTCCAATACCAAAATTTGTACGGTACATATGACCTGCAACAATAAAAACTGTTGCAATAGCTAATTGATGATGTGCAATATCAGTTAACCATAATGATTGAGTTGTAGGATTAAAACCACCCACAAATGTTAAAATAGCTGTTCCCGCACCTTCACTTGTACCAAATACATGCTGAGGTGTATCCGGGTTAGCGGCATAAGCTAACCAGTTTCCACTAAAGAAAGGTTTTAAACCTTCAGGATGTGGAGGAGTAACTAAGAAATTATCCCAACCAACATGAATACCACGAGACTCGGGAATTGCTACGTGAACTAAGTGACCTGTCCAAGCTAACGAACTTACTCCAAATAAACCAGATAGGTGATGATTTAAACGAGATTCATTATTTTTAAACCATGATAAACTTGGCTTAAATTTAGGTTGTAAATGTAACCAACCCGCAAATAATAATACACTTGCTAAACATAACAAACCAATTGAACCAAAGTATAAATCATTATTAGTTCTCATTCCAATAGTATACCACCAATGGTATACACCTGAATAAGCAATATTAACTGGATAGTTAACACCACCACGAGTAAATGCTTTAAGAGCTGGTTCACCAAAATGTGGATCCCAAATTGCATGTGCAATCGGTTTAACCTTTAAAGGGTTTAGAATCCATTGCTCAAAGTTACCTTGCCACGCTACGTGGAATAAGTTACCTGAGGTCCATAACATAATAATAGCCAAGTGCCCAAAATGAGAAGCAAAGATCTTTTGGTATAAGCTCTCTTCTGTCATTCCATCATGACTTTCCAAATCATGAGCAGTCGCAATACCATACCAAATTCTTCGTGTGGCAGGATCTTGCGCTAGGGCTTGACTAAATTTCGGAAATTTAGTTGCCATAATATTTTTATTACCTTTTAAAAAATTAACCTACAGAAACAATACGTGCTAAGAAGAACGACCATGTTGTACCAATACCACCTAATAAGTAGTGAGCAAGACCAACAGCACGTCCTTGTGTAATACTAAGCGCACGAGGTTGGATCGCAGGACCAAGCTTAACCTTATTATGTGCCCAAACGATAGATTCAATAAGTTCTTGCCAGTAACCACGTCCACTAAATAGGAACATTAAACTGAATGCCCAAATAAAATGAGCACCTAAGAAAATTAAACCATAGGCAGATACCGCAGAACCATATGATTGGATAACCTGCGATGCTTCAGACCATAAGAAGTCACGTAACCAACCGTTAATAGTAATAGAACTTTGTGCAAAGTTACCACCTGTAATATGTGAAACTGCACCGTCTGGACTAACCGTACCCCATACATCTGATTGCATTTTCCAACTGAAATGGAAAATAACAACGGAAATTGAATTATACATCCAGAATAAACCAAGGAATACATGGTCCCAAGAAGAAGACTGACACGTACCACCACGGCCTGGACCATCACAAGGGAAACGGAAACCTAAGTTAGCCTTGTCCGGAATTAATTTTGAACTACGAGCATATAAAACACCCTTTAATAAAATTAGAACAGTTACATGAATCGTAAACGCATGAATATGGTGAACCATAAAATCTGCTGTTCCAAGTTTAATAGGCATCATAGCAACCTTTCCACCAACAGAAACAACATCGCCACCAAAAGCATAACTAGCCGTTGCTAATGCATTTGGAGCAGTTGTACCTGGAGCTGAAAGATTCGTGTTTTGAATCCATTGAGCAAATACGGGTTGTAACTGAATAGCTTTATCAGAGAACATATCTTGCGGACGACCTAATGCACGCATTGTATCGTTGTGAATATATAAACCAAAACTATGACAACCTAAGAAAATACAAACCCAATTTAAGTGGGAAATAATTGCATCACGGTGACGAATAACACGATCTAATAAATTATTATAACTTGTAGATGGGTTGTAGTCACGAACCATAAAGATAGCAGCATGTGCCGCACCACCAACTACACAAAAACCACCAATCCACATATGGTGTGTAAATAATGAAAGTTGAGTAGGGTAATCCGTAGCAATATATGGATATGGAGGCATTGCATACATGTGGTGAGCCACAATAATGCTTAAAGAACCCATCATAGCTAAGTTAATAGCTAATTGAGCGTGCCATGAAGTTGTTAAAATCTCATAAAGACCTTTATGACCTTCACCTGTAAATGGCCCTTTATGTGCTTCTAAAATTTCTTTCATACTATGACCAATACCCCAATTCGTACGGTACATGTGTCCAGCAAAAATAAATAAGACTGCAAGAGCTAAATGATGATGTGCAACATCAGTTATCCATAAACCACCAGTTACTGGATTTAAACCACCTTTAAATGTTAAAAAATCAGAATATTCACCCCAATTACCAGCAAAAAATGGTCCTAAACCCTTAGCAAAACTAGGATATAATTGAGCCATTAATTCACGATTGACAAGAAATTCATGCGGTAATGGAATTTCTTGTGGTGCAATACCAGCATCTAATAACTTATTAATAGGCGCAGCAATATGAATTTGGTGACCTGACCAAGATAAACATCCAAGACCAAGTAAACCAGCTAAATGGTGATTCATCATAGATTCAGCATTTTGGAACCATTCTAGCTTAGGAGCAGCTTTATGGTAATGGAACCAACCGGCAAACATCATAACACCAGACATAATTAAACCGCCTAAAGCCGTCCAGTAAAGTTCAACTTCACTTGTAATACCTTCAGCACGCCAAATTTGGAAGAATCCAGATGTTACTTGAACACCTTGGAAATTACCACCTACATCACCATTCAAAATTTCTTGACCAACAATTGGCCAAACTACTTGTTGACTTGGTTTAATACCCGTTGGATTAGCTAACCAAGCTGAATAATTTGAAAAGTATGCACCATGGAAGTGCATTCCACTAATCCATAAAAAGATTAGAGATAATTGTCCGAAATGAGCACTAAAAATTTTTCTAGATACGTCTTCTAATGAATTCGTATGGCTATCAAAATCGTGAGCATCCGCGTGTAAGTTCCAAATCCATGTCGTTGTCTTTGGTCCTTTAGCTAAAGTTCTCGAAAAATGGCCTGGTTTTGCCCATTTTTCAAATGTTGTATCCACAACATCATAATCAACTAAAACTTTAACTTTGTTAGCGTCACGCTCTTGTGAGCTAATAGTCATATACCTCTCCTTTTGGAGACAAAAAAGTTAGAAACTGTCATATTTCTAAATGTATTATTTAAATACATTTCAATACAACTTTTCGATACAATAGTATTATGAACAATTTTTGCCGAATAATTACATTAAATTTAATGTAATTATTCGGCAAAAGAGTTTTTACGTACCCCCAAGGGAATTCGAATCCCTGTCGCCTCCGTGAAAGGGAGGTGTCCTAGGCCTCTAGACGATGGGGGCTAATAAGTAATTAGATTTTTATAACTACGCAAATAATCTAATCAAATAATAGAGTTTTTGTCAATAGCAAAAAAGATCAATCGGGATAACAGGATTTGAACCTGTGACATCCTGCTCCCAAAGCAGGCGCGCTACCAAACTGCGCTATATCCCGACTACCATGTTATTGTATCAAATAAAAAAAACTTTGTCTACTCAATTATAAAAAACTCTCACAAAATTTTATTATTAAATAATTACTCTAACCTTTTTCTGCAAGAATTTTTTTAACAAAATTAAAAACATCTTGAACACTTGACATTTCAGCTGCTGCTTCATCTGAAATATCAACCTTAAAAGCTTCTTCAAATGTTAAAATTAATTCAACAATATCTAATGAGTCTGCATCTAAATCTTCAAAAAATGTTGATTCAAGCTTAATATCATCAGGTTCAATACCTAATTGGTTTTCAATAACCTTTTTAATACGCTCTAAAATCTCATCATCACTCATAAAAAACTAAATACCCTTTTATTAAAAAAATAATTTTACTTAAGGTCATTTTACACAAGATTAATAAAAATAACCATAAATATTCTTAAAAAATTTAATCAATAACTTTTAAATTACCGACTTCCGACAAAATTTGAGTAATTTGAGATGCACTATTATCCTGAATAGTGAACAACGGAGTATCATTTCGTTTCGCATATTGTAAAATATTTATATTATTCTTAACGTGATCACTTAAACCAATAATAATTTGCGCATCTGTTAAATTTTTAGTAAAAGCAACTTTTAATTTAAGTGATTTACTACATTTTTTAATCAAAGTCTTTGAAACAGAATAAGTATAAATTAATAAAACATCATTAGAAGGTTGGACTTTTTTAGACATAAATTCATTATTCGAATAATTATCTTTTTCTACCAACGAAGAAATAGAAATTTTAGATTCAGGAGAATTAGAAACAGACTTATTCTGTTTTCGCCAATTTTTATTGGATTTAGTTTGTTTTGAATGTAGAGACAAATTAGAATCCTGTTTATTCAAAGAAATTTGCATTTTTTTTGGATTACCTAATTTTCTAACTTGAACCTTAGGTTCTAAACCTTGTAATAAAATATCAATTGAACTCTCCACATTCTCATGAATTGTCCAAGAATCACGACTATTTAGCTCAATTGCTAAATGAAAAGCCGGAATACCTTTTCGTTCTAAAATACTTTTTTGAGTTCCCCGACGACGTGCTTCTTCATCACTTAAAGTAACATATTGAATACCACCGACTAAATCAGAAAGAGTTGGGTTTTTGATTAAACTTCCTAAATAGTTACCATGAGCCGTACCAATTAACTGAACACCACGCTCAGCAATAGTTTGAGCTGCAAGAGCTTCTAGTTCAGTACCAATTTCATCAATAATAATAACTTCTGGCATATGATTTTCAACTGCTTCAATCATAATTTTATGTTGTAAATCAGTTCGAGACACCTGCATACGGCGTGCTCGACCTATTCCCATATGTGGTACATCACTATCACCCGCAATTTCATTCGATGTATCAATAATAACTACTCGTTTTTCCATTTCATTAGCTAAAACCCTCGCAATTTCTCGAACCATAGTCGTTTTACCTACACCTGGACGACCTAGAATAAGAACCGATTGTTTCGATTCTAATAAATCTCGAATAATATTAATTGTGCCATACATCGCACGACCAACTCGACACGTTAATCCAATAATTAATCCCTGTCGATTTCTAATACAACTTATACGATGTAAAGTTCTTTCGATACCCGCACGATTATCATCTGTAAACTTACTTAATCGCTTTACAGAATAATCTAAATCTTGCCAAGTTATTGGCTTTGTAGATAAATATTCAGGATGAGTAGGAAATCGAGCTTCAGGTCTACGACCAAGATCCATTACAATTTCTACTAACGTATCTTTTTCTGGATGTTTGTGGAGCGTCTGTTGAATAGACTTAGGCAAAATATCAATTAAACGCTCTAAATCTTCTTTTATTTTCATTTTTATTATATTTAAACAAATTTACAACAATAAATTTGAATTTTGGAACTTCCAAAAACCTAAACTTAAATAGAAATATATTTTCTTATCCCTATAATTTTAATTAGGATTTCAAAACATCCACAATAAATTAAAAAATTGGGTTGCCTGGGACTCGAACCCAGAACTTATCGGTTAAAAGCCGAGTACTCTACCATTGAGTTAGCAACCCAGTTAAAAACAATCTATCACAAATATATTTTTTCGAAAAGCGTTAAAATATTAAAATTTTATTTACTTAAAGTTTAATATGATATATATTAAACATAATGTAGATACTGCATTAAAGTATCCAATATTACTAAATATCTAATAAATATAGTATGAACTTCCAAGTTATTGCACAACTGCTTTCTACAGCAATTATTCTTTTATCAGGCCCAATCGTTATTTTACTATTAGCTTTAAAAAAAGGTAACCTTTAGTATCTAAGTATGTGTGGGATTATATATTTCACACATACAAATAAATTTATATTACGTAAGGGTTTACAAAAATACCGTAACAAATTATTATAATAATAACTTAATTGGGTGGTTAGCTCAGTGGTAGAGCGTCTGCCTTACAAGCAGATGGTCACTGGTTCGAATCCAGTACCGCCCACTTCATAAAAAAAGATTGAACCAAGAATTTCTTCTTGGTTCAATCTTTTTTTAATCATCTTTAAGAAATTGGTTATTTTTCGCTACTAAACCGCGAAGACGAATATTTTCCCAACTAATTGATAAAAGAGTTATTATTATTAAAATTTGACCGAATAATAAAATTGGATCAAGTCTCCATCCATGAATAATAAGAATTGAACTATATATTAAACCTAGGGTTGTAAAAAATATATCCACATCACGGGATAATTCATATTTTACTGTGCGTAAAAAGTACAAACCTAAAACACAAAAAATAATAAAAACACCCAAAAGAATATTTGGTCCAAACCCGACATTAATCATAAATTAACGTGTTAATGGATCATTTGAACTTACCCAAATAACAGCTACCGCAATCGCAACAAGTACAACAGCACCAGCAACCAAACTAAAAACAAATGATGATAAAGTCGATGTCATAATAGTAAATTTATAATTTAATTATAAGATTATTATAATCTAAATGTTTAAGATAACTTAAAAATTACAATAAGAGTCAATAAATAAGATCTTTGCTAATTTAATTAACCCTGTCTAGCTTTTAAAGAGGATAGGGCTGTACGACGACGAGGTTTAGATAACGCTTCATCTTCCTCTTCTTCCTCAACAGTTACACCTGTTACGGAAACAGAAACTTTTTTATTTTCATCTAAATTCACAACAATATTACTGCCCGGCTCAAACTCTTTTTCTAAAAATTCACCCGCTAAATTGTCTTCTAATAGATTCATAATCGCACGACGTAATGGACGAGCACCATAAATAGGATTAAAACCGTCATCAGTTAATCTTTCTTTTACGGAATCAGTCACTTCTAAATTGTAACCTTGCTCTGAAACCCGTTTACATAACTGCTTAATCATAATATCCGCAATTTTACGAACATCTTTCTTCGTTAATTGATTAAAAACAATAATTTCATCCAAACGATTTAAGAATTCCGGACGGAAATATTGCTTTAATTCTTCTTGAACCGCAGCCGACATACGGCTATAATCAGCTTCACCTTGATCATCTACAGTATCAAAACCAAGCCCACCTTGAGCACCTTTTTCAATAACTTTAGAACCAATGTTTGATGTTAAAATAATTAAAGTATTTTTAAAATCAATTAAACGACCTTGAGCATCTGTAAGTCGACCATCTTCAAGAATCTGAAGTAATAAATTAAATACATCCGGATGAGCTTTTTCAACCTCATCAAAAAGTACAACCGTATAAGGCTTACGACGAACTTGCTCTGTTAAAAGGCCACCTTCCGAAAATCCTACATAACCTGGAGGCGAACCAATTAATTTAGCAATATTATGACGCTCCATATATTCCGACATATCAAGTCGAACCATAGCCTCTTCAGAACCAAAGAAATATGATGCTAAAGCCTTTGTAAGTTCTGTTTTACCTACACCGGTAGGACCTGAAAAAATAAAACTTGCAATTGGACGGTTCGGGTTTTTTAAACCAACACGTGCACGACGAATAGCTCGCGAAATAGCAGTTACTGCGACATCTTGACCAATTACCCGTTCGTGTAATAATTCTTCCATCTTAAGTAACTTTTCTGTTTCACTCTTCGACACTTTACTTACAGGAATACCTGTCCAAGCTGCTACAATTTCGGCAACATTCTCTTCTTCTACAGTTGGATTATAGTTTTCTTTTTTATAATTTGTAGTTTCTTGTGAAGCTAAAATTGTATTAATTTGTGTCCGAATTTCCATTTCTAAAGCATGACAATTACCCGCTTCTTCGAAATTCTGATCACGAATTGCAATATCTTTAGATTTTAAAATTTCACGTAATTCTTTATCTAAATTTTTAGCTGCTTGCGGTAAACCACAACTTGCAAGACGAACACGAGCACTTGCTTCATCAATTAAATCGATTGCTTTATCAGGTAAAAAACGATCAGCAATAAATTGAGCACCTAAATTAGCAGCAGCTTGTAATGCTCCATCACTAATTCTTAGCATATGGTGTTTTTCATATCGATTACGAAGTCCACGTAAAATTTGAACAGTTTCATCGATTGTCGGTTCAGGAACCTTAACAGGTTGGAAACGACGCTCTAGAGCTTGGTCTTTTTCGATATGCTTACGATATTCTTCAATTGTTGTTGCACCAATACATTGAAGTTCACCACGAGCTAACGCCGGTTTTAAAATATTAGCAGCATCCACAGCACCTTCAGCTGCACCAGCACCAATTAAATTATGAACCTCATCAATTACTAAGATAATACGAGTAGAAGATTGAACTTCTTCCATTACACGTTTAATACGATCTTCAAATTCACCACGGTACTTTGTACCGGCTAGTAATAAACCAATATCAAGTGAAACAATTTCTTTTTCTTCTAAAATATCGGGAACATCGCGTTGAATAATACGTTGTGCTAAACCTTCGGCCACAGCTGTTTTACCAACACCTGGCTCACCAATTAAAACCGGATTATTCTTTTTACGACGGACTAAAATTTGAACAACACGCTCAATTTCCTTAACACGACCAACAACAGGATCTAAACTACCCTCTTTCGCTTGGTCAGTTAAATTCGTTGTATATTCCTCTAAAGAATATTCACGATCATCGTCTTCACTTCCCATTACAAGTGCAACTGCATTCATTTCTGCGGCATCTGCACCAATTGCAACTAGAACATCAGCACGTAATTTTTCGATATCGATTTTTAAATCTTCGAATAAACGCCAAGCAACACCATCATCCTCATCTAATAAGGCTAACAAAATATGCTCTGTACCAATATAACCATGACCTAAATCACGTGATTCTTCAATACTATTTTCAAGTACACGCTTTGCACGTGGAGTAAATGGAATTTCCACTGCTACAAAACCCGAACCACGTCCGATAATTCGTTCAACTTCCATACGCGCATCTTTTAAATTAAGATTTTCAGCACGTAATACCTTATAAGCAACTCCAGTACCTTCACCAATTAAGCCTAATAAGATTTGTTCTGTTCCCACAAAATTATGACCTAAACGGCGTGATTCTTCCTGCGAAAGCATTACAACCTTAATTGCTTTCTCCGTAAAACGTTCAAACATATGAACAATAAGAGGCTTAAGAATTAACTTCTATTTCCAAAAATAATAAATGATTATCGTTAAGATAGTAACTTAAAGCAAAGAAAGTGTTGGTGGATATAAAAAATTTAAGGGTTTCTTTCTCTAGCACGATAATGTAACATTTATTAGTATAAATTATAATTAAATGAGATCTACAAATGATATCAACCAATTCAACAAAAATTAAAAATTCAGAGCTATTAAATAACGTTGAATCAACATATTTAAAAGTTGATCTTCCAAATATCCGTATTGGCGATACGCTAAAATTAGGTATTGAAATTAAAGAAGGAGAAAAAACCCGAATTCAAGCCTATGAAGGAGTAGTAATTTCAAAAAAAGGAGCCGGGATTAACGCAACAGTTACTGTACGACGTGTTATGCAGGGAATTGGAATTGAACGTTGTTTCTTAATTCATTCACCAAAGGTTCAATCAATTGAAATTAAACGTTCATCTAAAGTACGCCGTGCAAAATTATACTATTTACGTAACTTATCAGGTAAAGCAACACGCTTAAAGCAACGTTTCAATTAATATAACTTTGTTATAAAAAAAGACTCAAGTTTATCTTTGCTAAAAATAAAGATGTGCTGCTATGGTTAAATCCTGACACATTTTCTTTATTTTTACAAAGTAAACTTGAGCCTTAGTGGTAAGATACTAGGTTTTTATAAAAAACACAATCCTTAACCTTTTTTAATTTTGTTGTAGTATTCGCTCTTTAATTAATAACTACCCAAGAATAGAGCATCTGGATAGAAACGATTTAATTCAATAAGCATTCCTGCAGTGAGTGACATCCATACAGTTAATAAAACGGGTGCCGTAGATAAATAAGTTTTTAAATCATTCATAGATAAATAAATTACCTTTAAATATAAATATTAGTAGTAAATTTTACCACCACCCCATTTTTCAGAGATAATTTGTGGTTGAACTAAAATGTGACCGGCAATCGCAAATAGATCTTCTTCTGATAACGAGCGCATCTTTGGGAAAATATCAGCACTTGCAATACTAGGATGTACTTCAGCGATAGATTCTAAACCATCGTAGGTTGTTGGATTTTTCATATAATCAACTAAACTAGCAATATTATTGCGGTTTGGTTGAGCTAATGAAAGTGCATCCGAATCTAAACCAACGTTTGGATTTGTTTTTGTGATACCACCTGTATGACAAGAACCGCACGAAGCATTAAATAAACGCTTACCACGTTTTACTTGTTCGGGTGTTAAAATAACAGCATTTGATGAATCAAGTGCAACAGTACGTGTCGCTTCATCTAATTCGATAGCTAAAGCATTAAAACTAAACGAGAACGACAATAAAAAAACAAGAATTTTTTTAATATTCATTATGTATTATCCAAGAAATATAAAAGAAATAAAAATTTAATATATAATAAAAATTTTTAAAAAGCTGAATAAATTTTAGCTAACTAGGTAACTAAATGAGATTTATCGAGGGGAAACGGTAATGTCTTCTTGCTCAGCAACAAAATCACCTGCAACAAATTCAGACCACGATGAAATTGGCCAAGCATAACCAGAAAACATAATTTTTAACGCTAATGGCACGTCAATAATAATCTCTTTTTCAGCAGCATTTTTAAGCTTAGAAACTGTTTGTAGATACTTACGACCAGCCCAACCAATCCAACCAGTGGTATATAAGAATAAGATACCTGGAATAATAAATTCAGGGGCATGCGCGAAATCACCATCAACAATAAGATGTGGTAACCCATCTGTACCACAAAGTAATCCAGATTTACCATAACGATCAAAACGCGTTTTAGTTTGATCAATTTGTTCTTGTAAAGCTAAATAAGGGGGTGTTCCTTCTTTGTATTTAGCTAAACGTCCTTCTAATTTTTTTACACTTGTATTTAAACGTTTCGTAAAAGCGGGCGATTTTTCACAATCTACTAATGTACCAGCAGCAAAAGAGGGCATTGGTGCATTAAAGATCATCATAAAACCAATACAGAATAATATAAGTATACGTTTCACTGTTTATTCCTTATAAGATTTTAGTTTACTAAATGATTTTTACTAATATACGTATTATACGATTTAATTATAGTATATATTTCTAACACGATATTTTAATATTCTAAATCTTCTATTCTTTAATGCCCGGAACCAGATTCGAACTGGTGACACGAGGATCTTCAGTCCACTGCTCTACCAACTGAGCTATCCAGGCTTCAACACCATAACTATAGCAAAATTAGTTTTTTTTGGCAAGTAAATTCAATAAAAGAATTTTAATTTAAAAAAAATTATTACATTACTTGCTATTCTTTGATTTTTTTAATACCATTATATCAATGTTTTATTAATTATTTTAAAATTTAATTTTTCTTCATTATGTCGGGAAAAAAAATATTGTATAAAGATGATGCGCGTCGTGCTTTAATGCATGGTATGGGCATTATGGTTGAAGCAGTATCCGTTACGCTTGGCCCAAAAGGCCGTAATGTGGTACTTGAAAAAAAAATTGGTCAGCCTCAAATTATTAACGATGGCGTGAGTATCGCACGTGAAATTGAGCTATTAGATAATATCGAAAATACTGGGGTTTCTTTAATTCGTCAGGCAGCTTCAAAAACAAATGATGTAGCTGGTGATGGTACTACAACTGCGACAGTTCTAGCTTATGCTATGGTTCGTGAGGGAATGAAAAATTTAACAGCTGGGGCCAACCCAGTTTCGTTAAAAATTGGTATGGAAAAAGCTTTAAAATTTTTAATTGCTCAAATTAATGAATATTCGCGTCCCGTTGAAGATTTAAAAGCAATTTCTCAAGTAGCTGCGATTTCTGCCGGTAACGACCCAGAAATTGGTCAAATGATCGCAAATGCGTTAGATAAAGTAGGTAAAGATGGTGTTATTTCCTTAGAAGAAGGTAAATCAACTACAATTGATTTAGAAATTTCTGAAGGTATGCGTTTCGATAAAGGCTTTATTTCACCTTATTTTATTACTAACCCTGAACGCATGGAAGCGGTGTTAGATGATCCCTATGTACTAATTACGGATAAAAAAATTACGCTTGTAAAACAGGATTTAATTCCAATTTTAGAACAAGTTGCCCGTACTAAACGTCCACTTCTTATTATTGCTGCTGATGTAGAAAAAGAAGCTTTAACAACGTTAATTCTAAATAAATTACGTAATATTATTAATGTTGTTGCCGTTCGTGCACCCGCTTTCGGTGCTTTACGAAAACCAATTTTAGAAGACATTGGTATTCTAACACAAGGCCAACTGATCACCGATGATACAGGTTTAAGTTTAGAAAATGTTGATCTGACTCAATTAGGTCAAGCACGTCGTGTTATTATAACAAAAGATGATACGACAATTATTAATGAAGGAACGGAAGAACTTGTAGCCCAACATTGTGAAAGCTTACGTAAGCAAATTAAAGTTTCGGATGATAATTATGTAAAAGAACAATTACAAGATCGTATTGCAAAATTATCGGGTGGTGTTGCCGTTATTAAGGTCGGTGCTGTCACGGAAACTGAAATGAAGGATAAAAAATTGCGTTTAGAAGATGCAATTAATGCTACTCGTGCGGCGGTTGAAGAGGGTATTGTGCCGGGTGGTGGAACAATGTTTGTTCATCTTGCTGAAAGTTTAAAAGAGTGGGCAAAAATAAATTTACGTGAAGATGAATTAATTGGTGCATTAATCTTAGAAAAAGCAATTACTGCGCCTGTCCGTCGTATTGCTGAAAATGCGGGTAAGAATAATTTCATCGTTATTGAAGAAATTGAAAAAGGTGAATTTACATATGGCTATAATGCAGCAAAGGATACTTTCGGAGATATGTTTGAATTTGGTATTGTAGATCCGGCAAAAGTGAGTCGTTCTGCTTTACAAAATGCGACTTCTATCGCTGGTATGATTTTAACTACTGAATGTATTGTTGTAGAAAATGAAAATTCGAATTCTACTCAATAATTTTCTAAAACATAATCTAATAGTAATAATCCTTCTAATGCGTCGATTTTATTAGCTAAATTAGTATTGATTTTATTTGAGTAATATGAAAATTTTGTAACATATTGAACTAATTCAAAATATACGTGAAAATTCTTACTTGGAAGTTTTAATGTTTTGTTTTGATTAATAACATGTTTATATCGTTTTAGTTTAAATTGAATACCTCGGTTTTGACAACTTTGCTTTAAAATTTGAAATATAGGTTCAATTTGCTTATTAAATTTGGAATTTGTTATTTTTTCTGGGTTAAATATAATAGTTGTATAAGTGAGCTTTAGATCTGGGATTCTATAAATTCTATCAATAACTAATTTTTCAAGTTCTGGGTCTAAAGCTTTTATGGTTAGTAACATAAGTTTAATTTTAAAATATATATTTGTCATTTATTGATTCTATTTAAGATATTCTTGAAATATTTATACACTTAGCTTAGATTTAATTCATTACAATAGTATTTTTATAATTAATAACTTTTAACAATAATAAAAAGGATAGGTAGCTTAATGGATAAAGCATTAGATTCCGATTCTAAAGATTAAGGGTTCGAGTCCCTTCCTATTCAAATTTATTATTTAATAAGGGGCTGAGTTGGTATCGACAGGTAAATAAAAGTATGATGCAAGTCGGATTTTCGATCCGTAAAATCGAAATATTTAAAATAATAATTGCTATTAAAAATTTATTTAGTAATCAAAAAACTTACGCGTTCGCTTAATGTTTTGATATTATAAATTGAAGCTTCAAAATTTATAAAAAATGATAGCTGCTCTTTTAAGTTTAAGTTAAGACTTTTTTGCTCAATTTGCTAGTATTAGCTAAGCTTGTGAATGAATTATATATTTTGTTTAGTTGGACGTGGGTTCGAATCCCACCAGTTCCATGCATCTGTGGCCGAGTGGTTAGGCACCGGACTCATAATCCGTTTTACGCTGGTTCAAACCCAGTCAGATGCACTTTTAGGATAATTAGTTTAGTCTTTATGTGGTATAACTATGTTGCTATATAAATTGATTAGCGAACTTTTTAATATTAGCTAAGATTTCATTATTCATTTAAAATATAAAAACAAACGATATGCAAAAAGTTGTTGGGGTAGATTTAGGTACTACTAATTCAGTTGTGGCGGTTATTGAAGGAAGCCAACCAGTTGTTATTACGAATGCGGAAGGTTTAAGAACAACTCCATCAGTTGTAGCCTATACGAAAAAAGGTGATTTATTAGTAGGTCAAATTGCGAAACGTCAAGCCGTAATTAATGCGGATAACACATTTTATTCCGTAAAACGCTTTATTGGAACAAATCCGAATGAATTAAATACGGAACAAAAAGAAGTCGCATATCCGTTGGTAGAAGAGGGGGATACATTTAAAATTAAGTGCAGTAATTTAGATAAACTTTTTAGTCCAGAAGAAATTTCATCACAGGTTTTACGAAAATTATCGGAAGATGCTTCTAAATATATTGGTCAATCTGTACAGCAAGCTGTCGTAACAGTTCCTGCGTATTTTAATGATACACAACGTCAAGCTACAAAAGATGCTGGTAAAATTGCTGGTTTAGAAGTTCTTCGTATTATTAATGAGCCAACAGCTGCTTCATTAGCTTATGGTTTAGATAAAAAAGATAATGAACGTATTCTAGTTTTTGATTTAGGTGGTGGAACATTCGATGTTTCTGTTTTAGAGGTAGGTGATGGTATTTTTGAAGTACTTTCAACTTCTGGTGATACACGTTTAGGTGGGGATAATTTTGATAAAAAAATTGTTGACTTCTTGTTAGATCAGTTTGCGAAAAATGAGGGAATGGCCTTAAATAAAGATAGTCAGGCATTACAACGTTTAACTGAGGCCGCTGAGAAAGCAAAAATTGAGTTATCTACTGTAACGGAAACTACTATTAGTTTACCATTTATTACGGCTACGGATACTGGTCCAAAGCATATTGAAGAAAAATTAACACGTTCAAGTTTTGAACAATTATGTGATCAAATTATTACGGCATGTCGTTTACCTGTTGAACAAGCTTTAAAAGATGCTAAGTTAGATAAAGGACAATTAGATGAGGTTGTTTTAGTTGGTGGTTCTACTCGTATCCCAGGTATTCAAGAACTTGTAAAATCTTTAACAGGGAAAGTACCAAATCAAACGGTTAATCCAGATGAAGTCGTAGCAATTGGTGCAGCTGTCCAAGGCGGTGTTTTATCTGGTGAAGTAAAAGATATTTTATTATTAGATGTAACCCCATTATCGCTAGGTGTAGAGACTCTTGGTGGTGTTATGACAAAAATTATTTCCCGAAATACTACTGTACCAACTAAAAAATCTGAATTTTTCTCTACTGCTGTTGATAATCAAACAAATGTTGAAATTCATGTTTTACAAGGTGAACGTGAATTAGCAAGTGATAATAAAAGTTTAGGAGAATTTCGTCTTGATGGTATTCCATTAGCTCCTCGTAGTGTGCCAAAAATTGAAGTTAGTTTTGACATTGATGTAAATGGTATTTTAATGGTTAAAGCTAAAGATAATTCAACAGGTTCTGAACAGTCAATTACAATTGAAGGTTCTTCACGTTTAGCTGACGATGATATTGAACGTATGGTAAAAGAAGCAGAAACATTCGCAACTGCTGATAAAGAGAGACGTGAAAATATTAATATTAAAAACGAAGCTGATTCATTAGCTTATCAAGCTAGTAAACAACTTGAAACATTAGGTGATAAAATTTCTACGGATGAAAAGAAAGAAATTGAAGATATTCTTACTGAGCTTAAAGCTAATATTGAATCCGATAATATTGAGCAACTAAAAATTAGTGTTAAAACATTAGAAGAGAAATTAGCAGTTTTCCTGAGTCAAAATGGTGTAGGGCCAGATGGTGCAGAAGCTACAACGGATGCACCTACTGATGATGGTGTTGTTGATTCGGAAATTAAAGATGTTTAATCATGTTAATTTAAAATTTTTATAAAATTTAAAGTAGCCGATCTTAAAAATATTAAGATCGGCTACTTTATTTATTTTTAATCTTCTTCAATTTCGAATACTTCATTAAATACTTGTTTAACTTTATCACCCGAATCAATTGTTTCTAGGGGATCTTTACGTAGTCGATGACGAAGACATAGTGTGATAATTGTTTTAATATCATCTAATTCAACTTCAGTACGTTTGTTATATGCTGCGTAAGCTTTTGCGGCACGGTTTGTTACAATATCTCCACGTAAGCCATCTACATCTAAAATACTACAGATTTCTGAGATTTTAACACGTAAATCGTAATCAATTTGCATACCTGGGAGTAATTTTTGTGCATCAGTAATACGTTTTGTTACAGCTTCTTGTTCTTCTTTGTACTTATCTAACCATTCTTGTGGGTTTAAATCAAATGATGTACGTTCTTCAACAACTTTAACTCGTAGAACTGGGTCCTTAACTGTTCTAATTTCGGCGTGCATTCCGAATCTATCTAAAAGTTGAGGTCGTAATTCACCCTCTTCTGGATTTCCTGATCCAACTAGCACAAAACGTGCAGGGTGGCGAATTGAAATTCCTTCACGCTCTACCGTGTTCCATCCTGATGCAGCCGAATCTAGTAGAATATCAACTAGGTGATCATCTAGTAAATTTACCTCATCTACATATAAAATTCCACGATTTGCTTTTGCTAATAAACCAGGTTCAAATGCTTTTACACCTTCTGTTAAAGCTTTTTCAATATCAATCGTTCCACATACTCGATCTTCTGTTGCCCCTAACGGTAAATCAATCATTGGAATTTTAATTGGTTCCGTTTCCATTTCTTCACCACTTCGGAAGCGTGTTAAAACTTCGCTACTCATTAGTTCTAAATCTTTAGGATCAGAATTGAATGGATCATCTTTAACAATATCAATTTTTGGTAATAAATCTGCAATTGCTCGAATTGTTGTTGATTTTCCAGTGCCTCGATCTCCCATAATCATAACACCACCAATTTTGGGGTCAATTACGTTTAATTGAAGAGCAAGTTTCATTTCTTCTTGTCCAATGATTGCACTGAACGGAAAGATTGGAAGTGCTGTTTCTTTATTCATATTTATTTTTTATTGTATTTGTTATTTTATTTCATTACAAATTAGTATCTAAATTCTTAGATACTAATTTTATTTTTTTAATCATTTAGAGCTGTTCCAAGTCTAACTGCTAGAAGAGAGGGTATGATTGCAAGCGCAAGCGCAAATAAAATTTGAGTATCACTAAGCATATAGATTCAAGGATAATAATTTATTGTTTATTTAGTGTACTTAGGCTGAGTGCCTTTCACTATGAAATATATTATAAACCTAAAAAATTTTATTACGTTAAAAATTTTAATTGTTGACATTTTTTATTCCCTCCCTGTAATATTCGTGTATGGAATTTGAATTTGTTGTAAGTAAACAAAAAATTTAAAATTATATATTCAGGAAATTTTTTCGAGAGTTTGATCCTGGCTCAGGATGAACGCTGGCGGTATGCCTAACACATGCAAGTTGAACGGAAGCTTTCCAAGCTTTAGTAGCGGACGGGTGAGTAACGCGTGAGAATTTACCTCTAGGAGGGGAACAACAGTTAGAAATGACTGCTAATGCCCCATATGCTTTAATAGTGAAACGGATTTATTCGCCTGGAGAGAAGCTCGCGTCTGATTAGCTAGTTGGTGAGGTAATGGCTCACCAAGGCGACGATCAGTAGCTGGTTTGAGAGGATGATCAGCCACACTGGAACTGAGACACGGTCCAGACTCCTACGGGAGGCAGCAGTGGGGAATTTTCTGCAATGGGCGAAAGCCTGACAGAGCAATACCGCGTGAGGGATGAAGGCTCGTGGGTCGTAAACCTCTTTTTTCAAGGAGGAAGTTCTGACGTGTACTTGAAGAATAAGCATCGGCTAACTCCGTGCCAGCAGCCGCGGTAAGACGGAGGATGCAAGTGTTATCCGGAATCACTGGGCGTAAAGCGTCTGTAGGTGGTTTAGTAAGTCTATTGTTAAATCTTGAGGCTCAACTTCAAATCAGCGATGGAAACTGCTAGACTAGAGTGTGGTAGAGGTAAGAGGAATTTCCAGTGGAGCGGTGAAATGCGTAGATATTGGAAAGAACACCGATGGCGAAGGCATCTTACTGGGCCATAACTGACACTCAGAGACGAAAGCTAGGGTAGCAAATGGGATTAGATACCCCAGTAGTCCTAGCAGTAAACGATGGATACTAGATGTTGCCCGTATCAACCCGTGCAGTGTCAAAGCTAACGCGTTAAG
>Ga0310343_10000212_pt1 | contig 26973 bp, 28 predicted proteins | sample HC15DNA2025_MG_FD_203519 | JGI IMG/M metagenome (GOLD analysis project Ga0310343, IMG submission 203519) | Marine microbial communities from station ALOHA, North Pacific Subtropical Gyre - HC15-DNA-20-25_MG | ecosystem: Environmental > Aquatic > Marine > Oceanic | place: Pacific Ocean: North...
ACTCTTTATATTAAAAATTGTATCAATTTTTTATATATTGTTTACGTATTTGAGGTAAAAAAATATCAATAAAATAATTTTCTTCATCATGATGAAAAATGATACTTCTCATGGTTTCAATTGTATCTTTATCTAAATCATAACTTTCATATAAATACATAAAAAAGAAACTTAATAAACTAAAAGGGTCATAGATTGATGTTAATTTATTGTATAAACTAATATAATTTTTATTTGTCATAAGAGAATTACATGTTGAATTTGATAATGTTATATCTTTTTTTTGAAAATTTTGTAATGAATTTAAAATACTTCTTAGATCATGAGTATATTGTTTTTTTATATCATCAATATCTTTTTGGTCAATATGTATATTTTCTTGTGTTAAACATTGTTGAATAAAATCATCACAACGAAATGATGTTTTATTAAAATATAAAATAATCAGGGATTCTTGAATATAAGGCAATACCTTGTTTAAATAATTACAAATAAGTATAAAAGTAATGCGATGTTTAGAAGAAGATTTCATAACTTTAAATAATTGTTTTTGCGCTTGCTTTGTAAGTGAATCCATTTCATCTAATATCACAAATTTATGATGATCTTCAAAAAAAGTAGAGCAATCTGCAAATTGTGCTATATGATTACGAATGACTTCAATGCCTCTTTCATGTGACGCGTTTAAATGAATATAATTTTTATTACACTTGTGTTTTTTTTTATATTCATCCATTAAACATAAAATGGTTGTTGTTTTTCCAGTTCCGGGTGGACCATAAAACAATGTGTTTGGATAATAATTTTTATCTATCATATTTTGAATTAATTCTCTATTTGTGTTACTTAGTACAATATCATTTAAACAGTTTGGGCGATATTTTTCAATCCAAGGTTGATTCATGATAATACAATTATAAAAAGTATTTAAATCTATTTATAAAACTAAGTCAATGAATCAACAACCTACTGAAAAAAAACAACGAAAACCTCGCACAAAAAAAGTCGATATGATTAAGAAAAAGGCCGAAATGGAGAAACTAAAAGAATCTCAACCTCCTAAAAAACGAGGACGTAAACCAAAAGGAGGCAAAATCATTAAAACAGAATTGAATATACATCAAGAACAAATTGAACCTAAAATGATTATTTTACATTTAAAATGTAAATCGGAAGATTTAAATGAAAATGGCTTACAAGATCATACACAATATAATCCTCATGTTGTAAAAGATATTATTCCATATGACGCAAATGAAAATTCAAATTCGTTTTATTCACTCCAAACGATTCAAGAAGAAGAAGGTAATGAGAATCAACAAAGTGAACTTCGCGAAAACGATAAAAAGGAATATAAAATTATGAAAAAATCAATTCAAGAAAAATTAAAAGAATTGGAAAAACGTTTTAATACAAAAGATTATTCAAAACAATGTGCGTGTTTTTGGTGTACGCATGATTTCAAAACAAATCCAATCTATATACCATCTTTATACTTTCAGGAAAAATATGACGTATATGGTTGTTTTTGTAGTCCAGAATGTGCTTGTTCTTATTTATTTCAACAAAATATAGATAATACAACAAAATACGAAAGATATCAACTTTTAAATTATTTATATGGAGGGATATACAATTATAAAAAAGAAATAAAACCAGCCCCAAATCCATATTATACTCTTGAAAAGTATTATGGTAATTTAACGATTCAAGAATATAGACAAAATTTAGAATACGACCGATTAATATTGATTATTGATAAACCTTTAACAAGAATATATCCAGAATTACACGAAGATACAAATGATTTTGAAACGGTTTATGACAATAAGATTATATTAAAAAAATCAAATAAAATGAATAAGTCGCAAGTACTAAATAATGTATTTAGTCATTAATATTATATTTTATCTTTCGCCATAAAGATGTTATAACTAATCCTTATGATATACTCTTTTATTTTGTTATTGAATGATTTATTATTTTGCATATTTTTTAAAATAGCACAATAAGTGGTGAAATTGTCTTTTTTACGAATGATTCCTCTTAAACAAGACAGTTGAACCGTACAAAGATTGTAAAGTAATTTTTTATATGCGTAAAACCATTTATTTGTTTTTAACAAGGAAATACACGACTCAACAGATAAATATGTAAAGAAATGTTTTGTTTTGTATCTTGTTCCATAAAATACACTTAGTGCGTCTATAATATTCGGCTGTTTTGATATTAAAGTCATATTTTGTTTAATATCAACCTTTAAATGCTTATATGTTTCAATTTTTTGACATGTGTATGTAGTTAGCGTTTTGATTTGCGCCTATTCTTGCGCTTGTTGGTTTTAGAACGTTTTTTTGTTTTATTTTTCTTATTTCTATTGCGTTTTTTCATGTTTCTATTACGTTTTTTTGTCTTTCTTTTACCACCACATTGATGAACGCCTGATGAAGTATTGTGTGTTCCCGCAAATAATTTAGCATCAATTGGATTGTCACTTTGTGTGATATATGCCGCCCCTATACTTTCACTACCATGATTGATTCCGTCGCTTCCTGCTTGATATTCAGAACCTTGTAATTCCATTTATATATTATGTTCATATTTTTTATTTTCAATATTTTTTATTTTCGAATATTCGTCAACCGGATATAGAGATTTTTTATAGGGTTTCCATTTATTTATACGCGGAATATAGATACATTGGATTTTTACATATTCCGGAATATTATCGTAGTTTTCTTCTTCATTGTCACTAAATTCAATGTGTGTATAGGATATTGGATTTTTACAAAAAATTTGTTTGAGAAATTGACTTGTTTTTATATCATTTATATACGCATTTTCATAAACATTTATTTCACCTTTTTTTAAGCATCTTAATTCATAAATATCTTTTTTAACATCGATTGGAAATACAGAAAATACAGCCATATACTCACTCAAACGTATTTGATAATTTGTAGATTTTAATATACTATATACATGATATTGTAATCCACTTGCTTCAAGTAAAAAATTCGAACTATTGCTCATATATGGTAATTTCAAATTCAAAAATGAACCATTGTAAATAGGATTGATGTATTTTTCCAACATAATTTTTAAATCATACATATGATCAAAACATTTGGGTTTTGTATATTTATCACCCATCCAATAGATTATTTTTTGTAAAATAAGTTCTTTTTGTTGTCTCGAACACCATATCAAAGTACCATTTCCGTTTGTTAGCTCTTCCTTAAAAGATAAATATTGAAAATAACATTTATGTATTTGTTTTTTCTTCGTATCGTATTCCATAATAATACTGTAATTGTTTGTATTGTATTTGAGAAACCAAAGAATATATTTTTTTCCTTGTGGACAAAATATATGAATATTATTGTTATCATTATGGTTTTTTTTATAATGATAACACATATCATTTTCATTAATTGTAGGAAGTTGTTTTAACATTTTAGGAAATAGTACCGAATAATTCATATGTATATATTATTGATTTATTTCTTTAAGTTGTTCTAGACTATCAGTTAACTCTTGAATACTTGTATCAATTTGCTCATTTTCAATAACTGTATTTTGTTTCTTTTCGTACATTTCAAAGGGATCAATATTAAAAAAATAAAGGACAAAATGTAATACAATAAAACAAGCAATAAAAATAAGAATAAATTTAAATTTCATTTTTTACAGTATCAAGATAGTTTATTGTCAAGAAATAAACTTATTGTATCCAATGCTTCCATAAATGGAATTGAAGTACAAAAATAATCACGTGTAAATGTATCATTATCTATTTCTTTCACCCATGAAATATGTTCACTAATTTGTGTTTTAATGCTTTTTCGTTGTACATAATAATGCTGAAATGGAATACAAGTAATTATTTTGTTTTTATCTAAACGAGCTTCTTTTTCTTGTAGTACAAATTCTTTATTTTTAAAAAGACATGCTTTCTCTTCGCTTTCAGTATTGATTTCATAAAAATGATATTTATATTTTTTATAAATACCATTAGCACTATATACATATTCATCATATTGTATTTCATGACATACATCTTCTATATTATGAGGAATCTCTTGATTGCAATAAATAATCATAATAATATACAATATGAAATCTATTTAAATAAAAATAATGGAACACATATAAGCATGTATACCATTTTACTTGTCAAGGCAAATGGCGACATACAAGAAAAAAATGTAAAAACACTCGACGAAACGGCAATCTATAAATTGTGTAATTATAAAACCGATAAAGCGTTTAAACATTTACACACTTATTCTGGAAAAAATAAGGAAGAAACATTTTCCGTATATGGAAAAGTGGAAGGTCGTGCAAATTCAGAGAATAAATATGATTTTCCACCCCCCATTGATTCATCCTTATTTTTTGGAGTCATGTGTATTATTAAAAAAAAGAATGATGAATTTGAATCTACGTCTGTAAATGAATGGAATGTATTATACGAACATCTTTTTGGTGGATTTGAAGATTTGGATGAAGAAGAAGAACGTTCGGAAGATAGTGAAATATATAGCGATGAAGATTATACAAAAGAAGGATATTTAAAAGATAATTTTGTGGTTGACGATGATGAATTAACGGAAGAAGAATATGTAGAAGAAACAGATTAAAATTGAATTTAAAATCATCACGATATCATAAATGTAATTAGATGGATATAAAAGGAGTACAAGATGTTGGAACATTTCGAAAAGGTGTTTGTCATAAAATTAATACATATACGCAACGAATTACTTATTCTTTAAATATTGAAAAAAGTATTTATAATTATACAGTAGATAAAGGAAAACAGTTGAAAATCATTCGAAAATGGGATAATGTTTATTTTGTTTTGATTTATGTGAATAAACTTAAATCTATTTTATATAATTTGAAAAATCCGATTATTATTGACAAGATAAAGAAAAAACAAATTTCTACAAAACAAATTGCTTATATGAGTCATATGGAACTTCTTCCTGAAAAATGGGATGAAAAAATGAAAGAAAAAGAGTTACGTCTTGAAAATAAATTTTTCCCAAAAATTGAGGCAAGTACGGATAATTTTACTTGTGGAAAATGTAAATCAACCGCGTGTACGTATTATCAATTACAAACACGTTCGGCGGACGAACCCATGACCACTTTTGTTACATGTACAAATTGCGGACAACGATGGAAATGTTAAATGAATTTAAAGATTTTGTATCCTTTATATATATATATGAGTAAAGACAGTGGATTTCAACATCAAGATTGGAATGAGGTGATCTTGACAAAACCAGTAGAAGTCAAACAAAGTGGAGTACAAAAAACAGCTGAACAAAAGAATTTTCAAAAACTAGACGGAGATGAAATTGTTGCTCCTCGCAAAACATCGCAAGAATTAAAAAAGGCAATTCAAACCGCACGATTGGCTAAGAAACTAAGCCAAAAACAATTGGCATCATCTATGAATACAACGATTCAAGTTATTGCTCAATATGAAAATGGAAAGGCTATTCCAAATAACGCGTTTATTGCGCGTCTTGAAAAACAGTTAAATGTAAAATTACCTCGTATAAAAAAGTAAAAAAAATATATTTTTTAATGTTTTACTATTTTACGATTTTTTCAACGAAATAACTGTGATTCATAATAGTTACGCACATTTGTTGCAACCATGGCAGATTGACGTTCCATCGCTTTTACAAATGTTTCTACTGTGTCTTTCATCGTAAATGCGCTCATATGTGTCAAATGATGCCATAACATTTTAGTTGCGTTTACTTGATGTGTTTCATTGGTCGTGCGGTACTCAATATCCCACATCTTCATAGATAGCATGGCGTCTACAAGGTCATTAATATAGTGCTCATCCATGGGGTTGAAAGAGCGATCAGTAAAAGTGTTTCGACACATAGGGCACGTGTTTTTTTGATACATAAATTTTGTAAAACATTCAATACAAAATGTATGATTACAATCCAAGATGACTCTTCCTTTTTCTATTTTTTCGTAACAAATTGGACACTCCATTTGGGATTTGGATTGTTGTACTTCGGTGGGTGGGGATATGATGTGACAAAGGCGCAACGACGCGTTGTGACGTTTATTAAATGCTTTTCGCATATCTGGGGTTCCATTGGCGCGTTTTGGGAAATCCGTAATGTTGTGGCGCTCATAGTAGGCTAAAAGATCCATTGTGATGTGTGATGTGTATTGTCATCATCATGAAGTCATTTCAATTTTTTTGTTTCTTTATATATAATAGTAATTATACCAAATATTTTTTTATATTGTAAAAGAAAGCCAGAGAGATTTTATTAAAAAATTAAAATTAATTTATGACCTATTTACGTGTAAAGATACACACATATATATTTAAAAATTGAATTTAAATATATCACATTATTTATGTATAATATCACATGGCGTATGGTTATATTTACAAGATATCATTTCCAAATGGGAAATGTTATATTGGTTTGACAACTAGAACAATAAAAGAACGTTGGGATGAACATAATTATAATGCGAAAGCAGGTGATACGAAATGCTTATATAAGTCACTAAGAAAATACAATATGGTAGATACTTTTCAAATGATAGTAATTGATACTGCTGAAACAGAAAAAGAATTGTGTGAAAAAGAAATAGCACATATTGAAATACATAACTCTCACTATAAACGTGGATATGGATATAATATGACTGATGGAGGCGAAGGCGTTATTGGGTATAGACACACAGAAGAAACTAAAAGAATAATGTCAGAAAAATCAACGGTATATTATAGCGATACTTCAATTCGTATTGCTAAATCAATAGAGGTAAAAAAATATTTTGAAAATCAAGAAAATAGATTACGATTGATTAAACAATTAAAATCTTATTATATAAATCATCCAGAAGCAAAAAAAAAAATGTCAATACGAATGACAGAATATTTTTCAAATCTAGAAAATAGATTAAATCAATCAATAAGAAGAAAAGAATTTTATAAAAATAACCCAGAAGCAAGACAATTAGTTTCAATACAAATGAAAGAATTTATGAATAGACCTGATGTAAAAGAGGCTAACTCAAAAAGAAGAAAAGAATTTTATAAAAATAACCCAGAAGCAGCAAAAGAGCATAGTGAACGAATGAAAGAAATACATAAAAATAATCCAGAAATATCAAAAGAACATAGTGAATTTATGAAAGAATTTATGAATAGACCTGATGTAAAAGAGGCTAACTCAAAAAGAAGAAAAGAATTTTATAAAAATAATCCAGAAGCAGCAAAAGAGCATAGTGAATTTATGAAAGAATTTATGAATAGACCTGATGTAAAAGAGGCTAACTCAAAAAGAATGAAAGAATTTATGAATAGACCTGATGTAAAAGAGGCACACTCAAAAAGAATGAAAGAAAGAGGTCAAACATTTGAAGGAAAAATAAGAGGACCGCCAAAACCATTTGATGTTTTTGAAAAAAATGGAACATATATAAAATCATTTAATTATCAATTTGAGGCGAGGGAATATTTACAAACGAATTATGAAATAAAAATTCACATTAAAATTGGTGAAGTTCTAAGAGGAACCCGAAAAAGCTCGGCAGGTTTTACATTCAAATATAAGGAATAATTTTAGGTTTGTAAAAGAAAGTTAGAGAGATTATATTAAAATTCCAAATTGTTTTCGGGTTCATTTATTATATAATTACAATCAGAAGGGTATTTTGAAGTCATAATTATTCTCCATTCATTTTTTAATTCTTCGTTGTTATGTTCTCTTTTAATAAATGATTTATTTCTATTTTTGTATGTTTCCCATTCTTTATAGCTATATGTGGTATTTGGTATTGAAAATTCACTAGAAGAAACCGTTTTCCATTCTTGTGAATCATTTTTTTTCATTGTATACTATAAATAAAATATAATATAAATTATTTACAGTAGAAACAGAAAGTTCTTCACATTTCAAAAGACAAAAAGAATTGAAATATTCAACCTAAATTAAAAAATATGATTCAACTATTATAATAACTATGAAAATGGTTATTATAAAATTTATCGTTCAATAATTTCCAAATCTTGTAGTTTCCAATATTCTTTTTTTCCATTGGGCAATGGGCGCATGATAATAAACGGCAACTTTTTTTCTTTTAATTCTTGTTCGGCTATAATATGATTGTCTAAAATAGCATGATTCAGAGAAACAAGTGGTCTTGCTCCTTCATTCAACTGCGAAATACGCAATCCAAGAATACGGGTTTTCTCGTATTTTGTCAAAAATGGGTATGTTTTATGGTTTTCATCTTGAATTAATTGTGTTGTTGATGAACGTGTAATTTTTGTCATGGCATTTATTTTATCAAATGATTCGTGTATTTCTTCGGGATGACTTTGTTGAATAAACCGAGTTTTGAATTCATCGTCTATTCTTGGATCAATAAACTCTTCTTCATCGTCATCATCTTCATCTATATTAAAATCTCCATCTTCAATTTCATCATCATCGTCATCATCATCTCCTAATATATGTTGTACATTTTCAATATCACCACCTATTTCATCATCGTCGTCATTATCATCATCATCGTCGTCATCATTTTCAACGACATCATCATCGTCATCAATAACTGCTTCTTCATCAGCATCGTCAATAACTACTTCTTCGTCGACATCGACAACTGGAACTTCTTCTTCGTTTTCATAAGTATCCTCTTCTTCATTATCGGACATATTTGATATATATTAAAAATAGATATATTTTTAATTCAATTTTATTCGTCTATCATTTATGGTTTCCATTGAAAATCACAATGACAACATAAATATATATATTTCATTTCTTCATCATCATATCTTAAATATACTACATCTTGTTCTAGATCTTCATTTTTATTACATTTACATTCCGGATTTGGACATTTAATATTTGTCATATGTGGTAAAGTGGGATCAAATTTGGTATATTCGTTGATTTCTATACTTTTTTGTTTATTTACATTTGAATGTTTATATACTTTCATATTATTTGTTTGAATTTCGTCTAGATTTTCATGTCCACAATGTTTACAAATATATTTCAAAATGTTTTTTTCGTCTACTTTCATGTAATACATGTTATCACATTTTTCACAAAATTTCATAGAAGTTTGTTTGTATTTATATTATATATTTAAATTCAATTTTTCTCTATTTTATTGATCAAACTTTCATAATCTAATAAAACCGACATTTGTGAATAAATGTTTAAAGATACAACCTGTTCATTTTGTGGCGATTTTAGTTTTTGTTGTAAATTGGATAAAATGTCTAATTTATTTTTATGAAAATGCTCAATTAAATCATTATGTAATTGTTTATTTGTACTAGGAATGGTTGATGTATCGTATATATAACGTAATATATTGATTTCAATATTTTTATAATCAACAATTTGATTATACTTACGAATACAACTATAATGTTTTTCTAATTCTACACCCGGTTCATTCAACAATGGATTTTCGTTCATAGTCATTTGTAATGTTATCAATACAGAACGAATACTTTGACATGCGCTCCACGCTTCTCCCTTCCAAGTGTTTAATAAAGAAAGACAAACTTTTCCATTTTTATAAAAATTTGGATTAAATCTTGTTATACCATCATTCGAATGAAATAATACAACGGGTGGTTTATAAGGATATTCTTGGGAAAACTCAAATGTAAATATATAATTTCCATTTTCGTATGGAGTATTTTTGGGTCCAAATACTAATGCTTCGCCTTTCATAATATTCTCTTCACACGGATAATAATGTGCACCTTCAATTGGATCTTTTTGTAAATCCGAAATATCCAAAATAATGCGTTTCAAACTTGGATTCATGTTGTAGTCAAGTTGAAGTTATGTGTTTAAATCTATGAAAAAATTGATTTTAGTCGAAACATAAAAACATATCTCAACCATATATAAATGAGTTTAGATCAATCTCTAAAAAAGTTTGTAACAAATGATAAAACTCTCACAACTCACACCAAAATAGGTAATCCAGAATTAAATATTTTTGGAAATAAATATTTGATTACAAAGGAAAATGAAAAAAAATTTTACGACATCTACAAAAAGGCGGTTTTTGAAAAAAAAGACGAAGCCTATATTACAGAAAAACAATTAGAATTGGGTAAATTGGCAATTGATTTGGATTTTCGCTACGAACCCAGTGTTACAAAGCGACAACATAGTAAAGATCATGTAGATGATTTTATTGAAACGCTTGTTCAGATTATACATAAATTATTCATGAATCTTACCGATAAAAAGGTCATGTTTTATGTGTTTGAAAAACCCGACGTCAACGTATGCGATGGGAAAACAAAAGACGGCATACATATAATTGCAAATATTGTGTGTGATTTCCCAATGAAACTGTTAATACGCGAAATGATGATTGATGATTTGCCTGATATTTGGGATGATTTGCCAATCAAAAATACGTGGAATGACGTAGTAGATGAAGGAGTTATGAAAGGTTCCGTAAATTGGCAATTATATGGTTCGAAAAAACCAGGAGGAGTATCGTATCAATTAAAATATGTATATTCATCTACAATAGATAACGAAAATCTTGAAATAACATATATAGATCCTGCTAGTATTCCATTTGATTTTACCGCATTATGTGTGAGAAATACAGAAAATACGCATCAATGTGTGATAAATCATGATTATCAAGAAAAATATGAAAAGAAAAAAAAGGAATTTGGACGAAAGCAAAAGCCAATTGTTCAAAAAAAAGGTATATGTCAGTCCACAACACTTCATGATACTCTAAAAATTACTAAAACACGTAAAGATATAGAAGAATTGGTTCAAGGAATGTTAGAAGACCAAAATGTAGATCAAAAATATAAAGAAGTACATCATTATACGATGACACTTCCGGAAGAATTTTGGGGGGCTGGTTCGTATTCGAAATGGATACAAGTTGGTTGGGCATTAAAAAACATGAAAAATGATATCATGCGATTAACGTGGTATATGTTTTCGTGTCAATCGCCAGAGTTTGACTTTGATTATAATGATGTATTAGAACAATGGGATAAATTTGATATATTGAATAAAGATGGATTGTCATATCGATCAATTATTTATTGGTCGAAAACCACAAATTATGAAGAATATGTAAAGATTTATAAAAATACCATTGACTATTATATTGATTATTCTTTTAAAAGTCCGACAGATTATGATATTGCAAATACGTTATTTCATATGTTTAAATCGTATTATGTATGTGTTTCAATCAAAGACAATGTTTGGTACGAATTTGATAATAATAAATGGAAAGCAATTGATTCTGGAAATACATTGCGACTTAGAATTTCAACCGAAATGTTTAAAGAATATTATAAGAAACTACTTCAATTTCAAACGACGAATCAAGCAAAACAACATAATATTTCTTTGTCTGGACAATCTACCAATCAAATCATAGAAGTAAAAAACAATGATGATGATTTTGGAGATTTTAAGAAAAAAGTAAATGAAATGCTGGCTACATGTAAATCGTTGAAAAAAACAACTACAAAACAAAATATTATGAGAGAAGCAAGAGAGCTATTTTATGACAGAGATTTTATGTCCAAAATAGATAACAATGTGTATTTGTTAGGTTGTAATAATTGTGTCATTGATTTTAAAGAGAAAATACACCGAAATGGAAAACATGATGATTATATTTCAAAATCAACTGGTATAAATTATATACCTCTTTCCTATTATCAAGAACATAAATCCCACATTATAAATGAAATAAATGAATTTATGGAACAATTGTTTCCAAATGACCAAGAATATGGTATTGAATTACGAGAGTATATGTGGGAGCATTTGGCGTCAACCCTTTTAGGTACGATTGAAAATCAAACGTTTAATATTTACAATGGTAAAGGTTCAAATGGTAAATCAAAATTGGTTGAATTAATGTCATTGATATTGGGTGATTATAAGAGTACGGTACCTCTTACATTGATTACACAAAAACGGAATAATATTGGAGGTACATCATCAGAAGTACATAATTTAATTGGTACACGATTTGCCGTGATGCAAGAACCATCAAAACATGAAAAAATAAATGAAGGTGTTATGAAAGAGCTTACAGGCGGAGATCCGATTCAATGTCGTGCCTTGTTTAAAGACAGTGTTACATTTATTCCACAATTTAAATTGGTTGTGTGTACAAATTGTATGCCCGAGGTTCTTAGTAATGATGATGGTACATGGAGAAGGTTGCGAAAAGTAGATTTTGTATCAAAATTTACTGACAAACCATACAATGACATAAATTTTCCAAAAAAAAACTATCCACATCAATTCAAAGTGGATACAAAGATTGATGAAAAATTTAAAGAATGGGGTCCAGTGTTCTTGTCGATGTTGGTAGATATTGCGTATCGAACACAAGGTAAAGTTAACGATGTACCGCGAGTTTTGGCGGCAACCAAAGAATACCGAAAGGGACAAGACAAAATATTAGAATTTCATGATGATTGTTTTGTTTCCGAGCCGAGTCGAGGAGGTTATACAATTCGAGAACGTGATGTGACAACACGTTTTCGAAAATGGTGGGATGATAATCATACAGGAGAGGCGCCTCCGAAAACAAAAGAAGTAAAAGAATATTTCATTCAAAAATATGGACCTATGCCTCCCAAAGGCTGGGTTAACTTTTCACATAAACAATTGTTTGAAAATCCAGAAGAAGAGCACGCATTAACTTGAAGATATGGTATCATCTAAGAATCTTAAAGGAGGAGTTTCATCTAAAAATGCATTTTTAGGCCCATGTACATCAAAGTTATTTGTTATTTTTGCATATAAAAATAGAATAAATTTATAAACGTATTTGTATAAAATTGGAAACAAAATAAGTATAATGTATAAAAACTTTCGCTTATGAATCATAAGTTTATCATCAATAAATAAATAAATAAAAATACATAATAAAATAAAATAATATAATGTTGTTATTATTCTGTTTAAATTTAAAACATTATTAGACATTGACTTACGATATTCTATTTTTCTAGAATTCAACTCATTTTCATTTTGCATTTTATTTACATTTTTTGTAATCATATCATTGTTATCATTTAATAAATTTATTTGTTTATCTAATATACCATTATTAAAAGTATTATATATATTATATTCATAACCTATATCTTTTAATATATTTGATGAACTCGATGATGTACATGAAACTTCATCTTGTATATATTTATTTCTTTCATCAATAATGTATTTATAAATATTTTCTCCATATTTTTTTGTAAAATATAATTTTTCAATTTCTTGTAATTCTTTAATGTAATTGTTTCCTTCTTCTACTTTATTAAAATATTGTTGTTGATATTCCAATATTGAATCACCATTAAAATCAATACTATAACTAATATCAATATCTGGGGTACCTAAAACATTTGAAGTGTAAATAGATGGACAAATTTCTTGTAAATCAGAAATAGTGGTTGATTGATATAATTTACTTAATAAATTTTCACTCATATACTTATAGTATTGATATATATTTTTTAAGAATCTTCATTTGTTGTAAAATTAGATATATAGCATTTTTCAGATACTAAATCATCTTGTGAACGTAGTGGAATTGTAGTATCCATTGTTCCTGGCACTTTCCTTCCAAAAAAGGATGAACCAAAAAAAGCATATTCATCATATATTATTTTATCTCTAAAATACATATCTATACAAGTATATATTGTATACGCAATTAATATAGTTATTCCTAATCCCATTATACCCATGAACAAAGCTTCGTGTATTGCTCCCGCTTTATAACTTAATCCAAAAAAAAACAAAAGTCCTAAAATAATACTACATATTTTAAAATATCGTATTTGATGCTCTCTTTTTTTTTTATAATACTCATTAATTTTTACATGTCTATTGTTTGTTTCATTCTTTTCACGAATTTGTTGAATTTCATCATCTAAAATTTCCATTTCTCCTTTGGAATGAATTTTATATTGTGTATTTGGATTGCCATTTATAATTTGATTTATTAGTTTATTATTATTCGACGCATTTTTTAAATTTTTGATACGATTTGAGGTTTGTTTCATATATTGAATTTCATTCATATTTTTCTCATTTAAATATAGCATGTTTGCTTTATAACTATCCATCATAGCACCATCAAAGCCACTATCACCAATTGGGTTAGTATTGCTTCTATGAGAAACAAAATCTCTTACTTTTGTATTCATATCATTCATATTGTCATAGAGTTCATTAAAACTACTATCATCATATGTTTGTTCAAAACTAGAATTATAATTTGTTACTACATCATTTGTGTTTGAAGTTTTACTATAATTTAAATAGTTATTGGTAAAATCCATTCTTTATATATATGTAGATTTTATTTATAATTTAATGAATTTTGAAACATGTTAGTTTACTTTGGCCCATTGACTGTCACATTCTTCATCGTCGTCGTCTGTACTTGAATCTACTAGTGTATTACTACTATTACTTGTAGAAATATTTGGTTTATTTGTATGTTCATATTCATCAAAGACAAATTTACTTCTTAAATGAATGTCGTATAGTTGTCGAAGAAGAAAAATAAGATAAAAAGAATACATAAATCCAAGTATAATTACAAATAATGCATTATTTATAATCACATTAAAGTTACGGTTAAAATATATAACAATAATGGTTAAAACCATTAAAAGAATAAAGTAATATAGTATTTTCATTTGTGCCCGGTGTTTATAGTACTGATAACGATATATTTCATGTTGTTTATGATTTGCACGAAGTTGATCTTCGGTTGATTCATATCTTTTTTGAACAACATCCTTTTCTCTTGCAACTATATTATTTGTATTAACTTGATTTTGATATGTACTTGCATTATAATCATAAGATTTTTCTAATCTATCTCCTTCACTTACAATTGAATTAAGTAATGTATTTTGAACATTTATATTTTTATTTAATACTCCTGAAAGATCATTATAATTATATTCATGTGGGTTATTCACTAAATAATTTTTATTTTTATAACGACCATATAAATCATAATTATACATTTTTTTTATGATTTCATCCATTAAAATATTTTGTTTTTCATATGCGTATTCTATAGTATTATTTGAATTACTATTATTATTTGGAATATTTTTAACCATATTTGTATCTCCCATATTTATATATATAAATTATTATTTTATATATACAAAAAACTATTTTTTCATGTATTGAAAACAACCTATTGCTGCAACAATCGCACCAATGCCAACAATTGCTGATTTAATTTGCGTTTTTTGATATAATTGTTGGCTATCTTCTTTTTGACTTTTGGATAAATCCATTAATGTACGACGATCTGTTGTTTTTTGTAAAAGTTCTTTATATTCTTTCAACATTGTTGACATTTCATTTACTTTCATATCGGTTTGTTTTAACATATATAATTCACTTTCATTTAATGCATTAAAAGTGGTCACCATATTCGTAAAGTGTTGTTGAAAATCAGCTCTTTTTTTTTCCATATCTGATTTATTTGAATCTAAAAGAGTATTATAACCACATTGCGTTGAATTAAAAGAATCTCCATTAGTCAAATCTAGGTATTCATCATAATTAATCACTTGTGTTTGGGATGATTCGCGAATACATGCGGGGTCATCTGTATTTAGTCCTACTTTTTTATGGTAATAAGTATTCGTATCAGTGCAAGGATATAAATGTCTTTTATTCTCATCTGTTATTTTATATTTTAAATTAGTACCATATAGTCCAATACAATTTGAATCATTTATACAACTATTTTGATTATTCTCTATTTCTACGTTGGTTCCATCAAAGCAATAATTAGAGTATGATTTATAGTTATTACTAAGTTGATTATTATGAGATATGCTTTTTACATTTTCTGCTCTATGATATACTCCATCATAACCAACATAACCTCTAATACTTTTTTCACTATTTCCTATTTGTTGACCTACTTTAAATTTATCATCATTCAACACATACATCGAAGCATATTTCCCAGAATCGTCATTTTCTTTGATTGAAGCCTTCATTGTATTTCCATTATGTATTATGTCTTTTGTAATTCTATGTTTATACTGTAAAGTCAAATCACCATCTTTATTAATGTATAAATGCGTATAATTATCAGAGTCACTTAAACATTTATTTTTATCTATATCACTTGTTATACTATCAGTTGTTATCTTAGTTAATAAATTGATTTCTCCATTAATATCACCATCTTTTGAAACTTTTGTAATTAATTCTTTATTTATATTATTTATGGTATCAAATGGTTCTAAATCTTGTCTTAGTGGTAAACCACTCTCTATTGTTATCTTATGAACAATGTTTTGATCCGTAATTACTAAATTCAATTTGGATGTTGAACCTTCATCCACTAATTCTAATGTGGTTACTATTGTAAAATTATCACAATCTTGTAATGACTCATTTACACTTGCATTATTACAGCGGTCAGATATAGCAGTTTGACTATATGGTCCGTACCAGTAATTTCCAATATTTCCGCAATTAAAATCCATAGATAAATCTGGTATTTCTTCTTCTCCTGACACACCACAAGTAAAAGCTGGATTAGTATCAAAATCAACATTTGGATTATTTATCACACTATTGATATATTTTTTAAAATTTGAATAATTTTGATCACTGTTAATGTCTCTGTAAGCATAAGCATCTTTTATAATACTAAGTGTATCTGCCCCAGAATATATATACTCATGATGTAAAAAATTAGGAGTATTTGGGAAAAATTTATTTTTATTACTAGCATACCTGTCTTGGAATCCTTCGGATGAATACGTTAAATTTGTTTGACTATCACTAAAAATAGTATCATTTAAAGAAACAATCGAGCCTGCTTTTATAACTAAGTCAGCCTCAATAAGTGCATCGTTAAATATGGTGTTATATTCTGTTAAAAATACGGTTTGTATTCTATTATTTGCTTTTTTTAAATATATATCATGGTTTAAATAATAACTTGGAAGATCTGGTATCGTGGATGAGTCAATTGCTGCATTTTGAAGCGGTAATTCTTGTATATTTGCATAACAAAAAGCAAAATTTGCAGCATCGTTGTCATCGTTAACAGTCTTGTTTGCATAATAATGTAATAAATCAACTACTGGCATAATTCCATCAAAACTCATTTGTATACTAATTCCTAGATCCTGCATATTTCCTGTTATTGTTTCTGCTCCATATTCTGCATGATGTTTGAAGTCCTGACATAGTACATTTAAAGAGTTAATATATTGTTGATAAGTCGCGTAAGCACCGGTCTGTATATCTTCTATATTTTTTAACAGACCTTCCAAATGTATATAATGATTAAATGCTTGTTTGTATTGCTTTTGTGAAATCATCCAATCCTCATAAACACTCATTAAAGTATTAGTATTTGAACCACTAATGGGCAACAACATATATTGCCACTCAATCGCTCCCGGCAAATTATCACTGAAAAGTATGTTATAAAAAACACTATAATCGTATCCAAAAAAAGTTAAAGAATTTTGATCTTGCGCAGCTGCTTCGGAATTAAATTCAGAAATAGAACTAAGTTTAGCATTATCAAATATATCAGTAACAGTGTCTGTTGTAGTAAAAGAGTTAAATAGTGTTGGATAAATAAAATGTAAATCATATATATTGGAATTTGAATTTTGTAATATCAATGGCATATAATCATATAAACGAGTTGTTTCGTTTTTAATGGCATCATAATTAGTATAAAAATACTCTATTATATCAATACATAAATGAATAAATGGAAATGTTGCCGTGAAATTATCAAGCTTAAATTCTGGCTCATTCGCATCCCTATTGTTTTTTATGTGTTCTATTATTCTATTTATCTCTTGAAATTCAGATTGGATTTGATTAAGAGATAATCTTTGGGCGTCTACATCGAACGGAATACTATTGGTAACACGACTCTCGCGTCCATACATAGATTGAATTGGAAGATAATCATTACTAAATATGGTATTAAATTTAATATACATAACATCCATTTCGTCATTATTTTTACGTAATAAAGCTATTATGTCAAGAATACTTTCCAAATTGGCAGCCAATTTTTGATTATGCACATAACCATTACCATCAATCGTTTTAGGTATAGTGTTTAATATGTTATTTATATCGTCTTTTGAGTCTTGAAGAGTAGTAAATACATCAGTAGAATTAGCAATATTATCATATATATCTTTGACATCTTGAATATCAAATTGAGTTGTTAATCCTTCTCTTGTACGAGATGTAAAAGATTCTGTAATATATGGATTTATAGAAAACTGAAATTGAGAATCCGTTTGTTCATTTGATGAACTATGAGAATAAATTTCCGTAGTGCTATCCAAGAATATTTTTTTATGTGGATTTACAAAACTTGATAACATCACAGCATTCGTTTCATAAGTCGCATCTGTATATTGATATAAAAAGACATATTTGTCATAATTTGTCTTTGGAATCATACGAAATTTTGTTCCATTACTTGTTGATGAATTTAGATGAAATCCATTTGCAAATTCGGTTGTATCTACTTTAGCTGCTCTACTATCAGAGGATGAATTATATAATCCAAATGTAAATACACTATAATTTAAAAAGTTTAAATTGGGTCTGTTTACAATATCCGAATCAGGAATTCTGCCTTCAAATGTTACATACAAATAATTGGATTTATTATTTGTTGAAAAAAATAATCCGCTATTTGAATTATTTGGAACAATATAATAAGTTGTATATGTTTTTGTTCCATCTGAATATAAATCTTCGGCAATATATTTAATACGACATTGAATTGTTACATTATCATACATAATTTCTCCCATTGAAACATCATTTACAATATCATAGAATTGAAAATAAAATAATGTACTTTCTGGCGTACCAGTAGCATTATGACCTGGATAACTCATCATTTTTTCTTCATTATTTTTATCTCCATTTATATTAGCACTAGCATTATCATGATATAAAATATATGAACTAAACGATGCGTCTGGAAGATTCATTATAGCATTTTGATTTACTGAATTATTTCCATGAAGTGTAAAAGTAGATGATGCATCACAAGTACCCAATATAACATTTTTATTTGTTAAATCACTATAATTAGCTGGTTGTAAGCATTGAGTCGATTCTTCGTTTGTTAATTGATATCTTGCATCAGTTGAATCTGATAAAGATGAAGTAATATCTAACATTGGAACATTATTACAATCTTCCAGTTGAATTGGGTGATAATTTAAGGTGTGTCCAAAATCACCCATTGTTAAGCATTTTTCATTGTCGCTGCCGATTGTACTAGTTAATTTGAATATGGACATATTATATATAAAATATATTATATATTATCACAACGAAGAATTCCTAAATTCTTAATATTTAAATTATTTATTCCTGAACCCGAAAACGGATTACAGTTGCTTTTTTTAAATGTACCATCTATCAAATTAATATTATTTGACTTATTTTCATATAAATTTGTAAAGTTATTTGAATAATTTGAATCTAATAGAGTATACAATCCTTGATCAAATAATATACCTAAATAACTAATATTTGTTGTACTTTGACCTTTAATACTGTTTATTGTAACTGTTTTTAAAATATCATTATAAGCGGTTCCAATGTTATTTGAATCGGTAAATGTATAACAATCACAAGTTTGCCCTCCTTGTTCAGATAATCCATATGCTTCATGATTCATCATTTTTGCATAACTGTCACATTGATATACATTATCAATCGTACATGCGTTACTATTTGTTTTAACAGGTGGAATATCGTTACTAAACTTATAGACTGTATTTTCATTTGTGGTCGGATCATATTGTAAAGCATCTAATCCAATTTGTACAACAGTATTGCTTTTTGCTAATGGTTTATTCACTAAATCGGTATTAACTAAATCGGACACGTAATGATTTTTGTCATTGATTCTATTCAAATTATCAGAAGAAGAATTGCTACCTTGAATAATAACTCCTTCACTTGTTTTAAATTTACCATCATCTTTTGCTTGAAAATCAGGTAAATTACTATTAGTAGTATTTTCATGTAAATTACTAGCATTTTTATGTAATTTTGTTGTTTGATTTAATATAGTTCTATATGACTTTAAAGAGTTCATATATTCGTTTTTCGCTGTAATATATTGAGCTTTTGCGTTTAGAAAAGCCTCCATTTTATCGGCAGAATATCCAGAGTTTGCCATATATATTATAAAATTATTAATTAATATAATTGTAATTTTATTTTATGCTAAAATCTCATTATCTAAACATAATGAGATTTTATTTTATGCAATATGATTCATTCATTTCTATGTAATTAATTTTGTTTGTCTGTGAATTCAATCTCGCTACAACTAAGTCCTCCTTCAGAATTAATTGTCATACCACTAGAACACCCGAAATCAGGAAAATCATATGTTATACCATCTTCTTCTAGTGCTTCTTCATTCGATGATGTTATTGTATCCATTAATTCATTTATTTTAGATTGTTCTTCCATATATTTCGCTGTTTCTTGGCATATTCCGGTTCCTGGACCGCCACCTGTGTCAATAAATTCACATCTTGTTCTTTTTTTACAAGTATTTTTTTTTTTTTTACGTTTTTTGCTTGATGTATCTTCTTTAGTGTGGCTCCATTGAGAACACGGCTTTGGCGTAGAACTTTCGTCACTAGCCCCTTCAATGAAGCCTTCCTTTGTTTGTAAAAAAATAGCAACAAATAAAAATAAAAATAATCCTAATAAAACATTTATAGTTTTGGTATTCATATATTATTATTTCTTATTATTTATTATTATTTTTATTTTTTATTGTTTATTGTTTATTGTTTATTGTTAATTCAATCACACTAGGGATCATGACTTCATTACTCAGGTTTTGGAAGTGTAGAGCATAGTTCATTTTCCTCATCTTCTTTTCCATCTTTTAAACTACATAGTTTTGTTGTTGAATTCCATTTACATCTTGACCTTTTCGTACATGTTTTTTTTCGTCGAAACGTATCGCAACAAGTAACTTTCTGATCTTCAGTTCCGGGAACTATGCGCTTTAGAATTTTTTCTGCTTTTTTTACATCACCATCACCACCACCAGTATAGTATCCATCTGTAATAATATCAGTACATACGATACCATTATCGCCTATTTCATAAGTTGGACATGTAAATCCGGTCATTGTAAATCCACCACCTCCGCCTCCACCATCACCTCCATTATCACCTCCGCCATCATCTCCGCCACCGCCTCCACCTCCACCTCCGCCTCCACCTCCACCTCCACCTCCACCTTTATCTATCAAGTATTCCTCTTGTTCTTGTGCAGCTGCTTTTGCTGCTTTTTTCTTCTCCTTTTTTTTTTTATTTACTTTTTTGCACTTTTTACCACATATGCCTTCAATAAAGCCTTCCTTAGTTTGTAAAAAACTAACAACAAATAAACATAGAGATAATCCTAATAATATATGTATTGTTTTAAGATTCATATATTATTACTTCTTATTATTTTTATTTATTATAATATCCGATAATATTTTTTATGATAACCGATGTAATAAATATAAATAAAATAGTTAAAATAAGTCGTATTGGACCAGAAATTAACTGTTCTTCCCCTATAAGATAAAAGAAAGAAATAACTAATAATACAATAAATATAATAGACCAACATATAAAAAACATATATACCGGATTTTTACGAAATTCCTTTAATCTATATTCTAAGGTGTAATTATTTATTTTTAATTCTTTTAATTCTTCTTGTTTATTATGATATATTTCTTTATCTTTGTTAATTTTATCATAATTATCTTGTAATTGATTTAAAAATCCTCCATTCAAATTTGATATGATTCCAGAATAATTATTTTTTTTATTATTTATTTTAGTATAAATATCATCTACATTGGTGTTAATATCATTTTTATTTTTATGTATATCCGGAGTTAAAGTTATAATAACCTCTGATAAGAATGTTTGGTCTTTCAAATTATTATCTTGATCTAAAACGCTTTGCATGTTATCTGTTGAACCAAATATTTTATTATCAAATGAAACCATATATATATTAAATACTATTTTTATTTTAAACAAGTGGATCCAAATTTTGTTTGATTGGATTATTTGATGTTTTCCTTAATTGTATAAAAAAATATACAAATAAAAGTAGAAAACAAATAATTTTTAAAATAATATATATATAATTTTTTAAAAAATTAACTTTTGTACTGTTGTTTTGTTCCTTTCTTAATTTATTTTGTTGAATTATATTTTTAACATTTAACATTTGCGTATTGTTATTAAATTTATTTGTTGCGTCAGAAAGTAATGTAGTATTTGTTTCTTTTATATCATTTTTAAATTGGATTGCTATATTCATTGACGCATCAGGCCATGTTGTTTCATCATTATTCCAACTCATAATTGTATTATACGTATCTTCAATATTTTGATTTGACATTCAATTAATATATATATTTATTTTTATTTAGAATTAAATGACACAAATGCGATAAAAATCATTTTGAAACGAAATAATGTCATGCCTTGTAATCTTACATACATCTCCTGGTTTCATAAACATTGCTTTGGCAACTGGATCAAATAGACTAATTTCCGGAAGTTGATTTTCATCTTGAATATTCATTTTTTCAAACAATTCGTTTTTTTCTTGTTGTTCTAGTTTTTTATGTTCCGGAACATAACAATGTTCAAATACATTAAACATTAGTGTTTTAATTTCAAAAACAACAACATGTTCTTTATACTTTTTCCACATATTGGATATGGTTTTTTTAATCGTATCATTTATATTTCCTTGCATAATAAGAACAAATACTACATTTTCTTTGTGTTCAACGCCTTCAAAATATTCCAATACCATATTTTCTAATATATTTTGTTTAATAGTTGATGGTTTCAAATAATAAGAAACTTTACATGTACGTGTTTTATCAACATTATTTTTGAAATTATAATTATCTAGACTAACTTCAAAATCAAAACAGGTTGTTGAATCTGAATCTTTTGTGGATTGTTTCATTGCCGAAATTTCCGACATTGTAAATGTATCATACCCAGTTGTATCATATCCTTGTTTTTTTAAATACTCGACAATTGTTTTACGAGAAGTATACAATTGTTGAATTGTAATGTGTTTTTGATTTGAAAAACTCATGTGTATATGTATTATAATTATACTATTTTATATCAATTTTTTTATTTGATATAAAATTCATTATTCTTTTTTAACAACCTTGATAGGTATAGTTGCTTCACTTAAATTTGGGTTAACTTCATTTGGTGTTTCAGTTATTTCTCCTTCTTCTACATCATCTTCTTGCGGAGTTGTTGGTTGTTCTTCTTGTGGTGTTGTTGGTTGTTCTTCTTGTGGTGTTGTTGGTTGTTCTTCTTGTATTGAATTATTATCATCTATTACATTTGTAAAAACATTATTCTTATCTACGTTTTGCATATTTACGATATTTTGTTCAGGTATTCCAATCACAATGCTCCAATTTGCCAATTCTTTGGCAGAAAATTTCTTTTTACCATCTTCAATAACATAAGGAGCTTCTATATCTTGAAGAAATTTATCCTTTTCGTCACTATTAAAAAAGAAACTTTTTGTTTCACTCAAATCATAATGCATATCATCTTCAATTACTTGTGAATCACTTGGTGGAATATATGTAGACTCATTCGTTTCAATATTAAAATAATATTTATTTCTTCCGGATTTTCCACTCTTTAATGGTATCCAATGTAAAGGAAGTACACTTGAACCTTTTGGTAATGTAACCATTGAATTTGTTCCATCATAAAAAAAGGGTTGCTGATTTGAAAATCTCCATGAAATAATCCATGGTGATGGAATATCAATATACCTATATTGTATATTTGTTACATCTTTGTTTTCTTCATTTGTTAATACAACGTTTAATGGCAAATTATTTCTTTTTCTTTCTAAATATTTTTCAATAACAACATTCCAGTTATTTGGAACATTGTAGTTCTTCAAAGATTGTAAAATCTTTTCTTCAAATAACTCATTTGTACGCACAACCTCATAATCCCAATCGGTTGGATAAAAATCAGGGGGAGAACCATTTGGTAACTCTTTTGCTTCATATGATTCCGTAGGAATCGCTTTTTCATTTAATGTAACAGAAGCATATAATATACCAACACGATCTACCATTTTATCCCATAAACCATAAGCTAGTAATTCTTTGGGGGCTTTTCTTCGGCGCTTAATTTTTGAATGATTTACGGAAATTTCTTTTTTTACATTATTTGCGTCTTCTAGTACAACATCAATTTCTTCAATCTGATTCACAATGTCACTATATTTAATATTTGATGCTTTATGATCAATATGCAAATGATTATTTGTTATAATCCGCATTTGTACATTCATTGCTGACAATTCTTGTAATAATAATTTAAAACAATATGGAACTTCAACAATACTAAAATCTTTACCAAATTTAGTAACAATTTTACTTCGAATAATTTCTTTTCCTTCTATATCATATTGTATTGGGCCATCAATATTTGGACTATAAAAATGATGATTATGTGAATCGTATATTGCGATTGTACCACTATGATTACATATTGCTAATTTATATTTATCTCCACGATGCATCATAGAATCTTTTAAAAAATAAGCACAACCATGTCCAATAATACCATCTCGTTCCATTTCTCCTATACGCAATCCACCATCGTTTGCTCTTCCGTGATTCGTTTGTCTTGTTAATAAGGTTCGTTTTCCACTAGCGCGGAAATTTATTTTATCTTTAACCATATGTTTTAATCTTAAATAATAAGTAGGACCTATAAAGATAGAATGTTCAATCATTTCTCCTGTCATTCCATGATACAAATATTCATTACCCGACCTATGCATTCCATAAGAAGATAATAAATCACCAATTTTTTGAATTTTTGATTTTTCGGTAGTAAATGGCGTAGCATCCATAGAATGCCCAAGGGACAATCCTAATTTCGTCATAATGGTTTCAATCAATTGACCAATTGTCATTCTGGATGGAAGAGCATGTGGATTAATAATAATATCAGGTTTAATTCCGTCTTTTGTAAAAGGCATATTTTCTTCGCGTACAATATTACCAATTGTACCTTTTTGGCCACATCTAGAACAAAATTTATCACCATAAGTTGGTATTCTTTGTTCACGAATTCTGATTTTTGCGATGCGATGACCTTGTTCTCCTTCGGTAATATACGATTTATCTACATAACCTAATTGACCTTTTTTTGATGTAATGGAAGTATCACTACGAACATCCATGTGTTCTTCGTTAAAAGATACGCGACCAATTAATATTTTTTTATCATCCATAGGTGTATTTTCGCGGATTAATCCATAATCATCTAAATAATTGTAATCATATCCAGGTTTTAATTCAACATTTTTTTCATTTTTCATATGTTGAATAACTGTATTTTTCGTAGAATCTCCTATGTCACTCGATTCCTCATATGCTTCATACATATTATAATACGTTGTATGAAACATACCCCTTTTTAAGGAGCCTTCGTTGATTAGAATAGCATCTTCAACGTTGTATGCATCATAACACATAATGGCCACAATTGCATTAAACCCATACGGATGTTGATTTTCATGTATATAATGAAGTAATCTAGATTTTACAAGAGGTACTTCTCCATAATTTAATACAACTCCCATTGTATCAATACGATTTTGAAAATTACTATGGTATAACGAAGCGGCTTGTTTTGATTGACCACAACTAAATAAATTACGAGGTAATTGATTATGTTCAGGAAAAATGACTTGACTTCCCATAATTCCAAACATCATACTTGGATGAATTTCACAATGAGAATAAGGCGATTTATTCATATGTTGAAGTTCATTTGCATATAAACATATATAAGTACTTTCTTCTTCATTTTTATCGAGATATTCTAAAATCGCTTTCTTATCCTGTATAGAATGAAATGTATCATCTATATTTGTATATAATTCAGTGTGTTTTGCGAATCCATGTGTATATTGTTCCCATGATATTGTATTTTTTTTTATATTAAAAAATATTTTTTTATGTTTTAAATATCCAATGGTCCCATCGTTTTCAAGATATAACACCGGACGCACTAGTCGACCACCATCGCTAAAAATAAAAATATAATTATCTTTAATGTCAAATAAAAAACTAATTTGTATTGGAATATATCTCAAACGTCTAGCCTCTAAAAATAATTTTTTAAATAAAAAGGGTTGAGTCGTAACACCAATCATTTTATTATTTACAAATATCATTGTACTTGTATTTATTTGTGTTGCACTTGCTTCTTCAAGACGAATACAATCTAATTTAATTTGGGTAGTATTAAAAGACAATGTTTGGTTCATATTTCGTAATATCCATTGAATTAATGGTGTATCGTCCATATCATGTGTAATTCCACACATTAAAGCCATGTGTTTATGTAATCCAACATTTCCTCCATCAGGTGTATCAACCGGATCAATTACACCCCATTGAGAAGAATGCAATTTATGAGGACCGGTCATTTTGGAACTTGAATCAATATCTAAATTAATTTTTCTTAAATGCGATAAAGCCGAATTATAAGATAACCTATTTAATGGTTGTATTGCTCCAATACGCTTTGTATGAGAATAGGCTCCCCAATTTCCTTTAAATGCTTTTTGAAATCCGTCATGTATGATTTTTTCTTGAAAAAAACGACTATAATTATCCATTATAAGACTCATAAATGATGTTATTTGAATTTCCGGATTTGAATCTTTTTCCTCTTCATTGTTACTATTTTCCTCATCCTTTTTCGATACATTTTTTTTTAAATATTT
>Ga0310343_10000214_pt1 | contig 26915 bp, 24 predicted proteins | sample HC15DNA2025_MG_FD_203519 | JGI IMG/M metagenome (GOLD analysis project Ga0310343, IMG submission 203519) | Marine microbial communities from station ALOHA, North Pacific Subtropical Gyre - HC15-DNA-20-25_MG | ecosystem: Environmental > Aquatic > Marine > Oceanic | place: Pacific Ocean: North...
TAAATCTTAAGCATATTCTTCGGAATAAAATTAACTCATTGCAAATATATTTTGTTATTTCAAAGGATGATAAGATTTGAGTCCTCTCATAATTAGAAGCCATCATGTAATGAAGGACTCTTCTATATGAATTAGTAAATATAATAATTCTACATGATAATTTACTTTGATAAATAAAGATATATCAAGAATAAAAGTGCTTGCACTATAATGTTCACATTGAGGAAATTATTGAGGAATTTAGCTATATCTCCAACTATCAACCTATACCAGTTTAACTGTTAGATTTGAGAGAATCGCCCGAATCTATTGCTATCACTACTAATTTTTAATGGAGCCAAGGGGATTTGAACCCCTGACCCCCTGCATGCCATGCAGGTGCTCTACCATCTGAGCTATGGCCCCAATTATCGAGACGCAATCATATCAATCAATCTTAAGATTTCTTTAGCAACGTCCTTAATTTATAGTCTACTTTATAGAGTTTGATTATTGAAATCTGCTAATTTAAGTGCACATAGAGATTTACAAGAGTTGTATGTTTTATCGAAAATTTCTCAAGTAATTCTTCACCAAAATAAAAGTTAGTTTATTAATAGGTTTTTAGTGGAAAAAAGAAAAAGCAAATAAATATTTTTAGTATTTTTATTTTTTGGTAATTTATTTTATGAAATAATATTATTTAAAAATCAGATGAAATTGATTTAAACAAATAATCTTCCAAAATACTATCTGGTGTGCAACATAAAAAATTTTCTTTCCACTTCCATAATTTTTCATGAGCAGGATATATATCTTCAAATCTTCCAGGATTAAGTATTTCGAGTTTCTCTGTATTTTTATGAAGTACTATTTCTCGAATTATTTCTGTAGGCATAAAAATAGAGTTAGAAGAACAAGTAAGTTTAAGCCAACTCTCTTTTAATTCTTCTTTAGTTGGCAAATCGGTATGCGTATTTAAAAAAATAAGCATAGAGGGTAGCTTATCATTCCATTTCATATATTCATTTAAACCATGTCTTAATATGTTTATTAAAGGAACATTATTATTGGATTCATCTTTTCTATAGGCTGCAATGAAGGATTTTTTATCAGCTCCAAGCTTCTTGCAATAATTAAGTACTTTATTACTTGTTGTACTAATAACTAAATTAGTTTCTATATTCATTGGATTTGATAGATTAATTATATCTAGAATTTTATTACCTCCATTTTCTTTTTCTTCTAGTTCAATAATGTATTCTTTATTAAAATTTCGATTATAAAATTCTTTAATCCCCGCAATTATTAAAAAACTTTTTTTTAATGATCCTGATAATGCTTCCTCTTTTCTTTTATTTATTGATTCGGAACTCAAGGTCATTCTTTTTTTTGATTTTGAGAGGGAATTAGCATGCTGCGTATAATAAAAGATGACCTGAGGTATTGACTTAACTTTATATATACTTTTTAATCTTTGCCAAATTTCGAAACCATCCTGAGATTTTATTCTTTCGTCATATCCAGATATTGCTCTTAAGGCCGAAGTTCTAAATAATGAACACGCACCATGAGGAGGGTCAACTCTATTACTTAATAATGTTTTATAAGGAGAAATATCGTAAATTTCACCCTCTTCTGTGCAATAGTAAAAGCAACCCCATATCATGGCAATATCATTATCTTTATCTGCGGTAGATATAAGTATTTGGATCCCAAATTCGTCTAATGTATCGTCAGCATCTAGTCTTAAAATATATTCAGAAATAGAATTTTTTAAAACTAAGTTACCAAGTTCTTGCATTGTTGGAGGTTCAGCCAATTTTTCAACAAAAAATCTTTTATCATTATTTATTTCTCCATTAATAATATCAATTGCTTTTTCATCATTTTTTAAAACATAAACTTTGCAAATATATTTTTTAAAAGATTGATTTTTTAAACTTTTAATAGCCTTTTTTACAAATCTTTCATAACCAAAACAGGGAATATATACAATTAATTTTACCTTTTTATCTAAAACAGATATTTGACTATTCATTGTTTAAATTTTAATTTTATTTAATAATATCGTACTCTCCAAAAACTAATCTATAAATTTTGCAGAGGTAAGTAACTTTCAATTTACGATGTATAATCTCTTATTAATTTATCACTACTAGAATCAATTCCAACCATAACTCTTTTGAAATTAAATAAGCTTTGCGAAGGAATTTCTGCCAAGCCTTGAATTGCACTTGGACATGCTTTAACACCAAACTTTTTTAGGGCTTCAATTGTTTCCGAGTTAAAGTGTTCTTTTTGTCCTTCAGGATAAGCATAATGTCCAGAAAAAATACCAAGATTATTTTTTATATCTTTAATACTTCCGTTAATTTCTTCTTCTAAATCATTACCACTTAATTTAGATAATATGTTGTGCCATCTGCTATGACCACCAATAGTGAATAAATCTTTTGAATCAATATCTCTCAATTCATCCCAAGAAAGAATTGAATATTCACTATTACATTTATCTATTTTATAATAATTTTCAACCTTTAATTCAATTGCAATATTATTAATTTTTTTCACTCTAGATTTAGGGTCGCAAACTTTTAATTTCTTTTTTATTAAATTTAAAACTTTAATTTTACTTAGTCTATTAACAAGATTTATTTTGTTTTTTTGATTAGGCAAAAAACTATATATATTTGGAAATGTTTTTGAATTAATTTCTTTAATTTTTGTATTACTAAATATGATTTCTAATAAATCAACCCAAAATAATTCCTGATCATTTACATTCCCAGTTGAGATGTAAAAAGTTGCTGGGACTTCATATTTTTCAAGAATAGGTTTAGCTATAGAATAATTATTTTTAAATCCATCATCAAAAGTTATAACTGCAGTTGGTTTTTTAATTTCATAATTTGTATTCCAATAATGTACTAATTGATCAATTGAAATTACTTCGCAAGAATTATTTATACTTTCAATTTGTTTTTCAAAGGTTTTTTTGTTTAAATGCTTTTCATTATAATTTCTAAGATTATTGAATTTTCCAGCTGACTGGTCGGTTACACCATGATATAAAAGTACAAGGATTGAATTCATGAAGGGATAAGATTATTAAATGCCTGTTTTTTTTCAAAAGAATTCATAGCAGTCTTGTATGTACCATTATTTTTAAATTTAGAGTCAATTGGTGTATTTTCATTAATTTCTAATGCTTTGCTTAGGCAGACTTTTGCACCTTCAATTTCAAATTTAATAAATTCTTTTAAATTCATTTCCTCAAATTTTTTATCAGATTTTGCTTGAAAAATTATATCTCCACTATCTAGATTGAGATTTGCATGATGTAAAGTAACTACAGGATATGACTTTTTGTCTTCTAACATAGACCAGATATTAGAGTCTAGGCCTCTATATTTATTTGGATCACCAAAGTGTATATTTAAACGTGTTTTTATTATTTTTGAGACCTCAAGATACTGCTTTTTTCTAAGAAAGTTTGCTCCAGTCATAATTAGTCTTGTTGAAGTTTTATATTTTCTTATTAAATTTAAAAAATTTACTGAATTAATATTATCAACTTCAAAGTAATCGCATATTGAAGTTTCGCAATTAAAATTATTTTTAATAAATTCTGAAATAAATTTGTCTAAATATTTTGTTTCATAATTCACAACAAAATCTTTTTTACTTTCGTAAATAACTACATCATTTTTTTTTAAATTTTCTTTAAATAAATATTCTCTAAATGGAGATCTAGTAGCAACGATTATATTATTCATTTTTACTAATAAAATTAAATAAATTATGCAGTGCCATCCCTTCTTTTACTAATAAGGAAAATTCATTAGGAGTTGATGACAAAGCATGATCTCTAATTGTTTGATCAGATTTATCAAGCGTGAAATGTCTTTCAATAATAGTTGCACCTCTTGAAATAGCTAATAAAGATAAACTTAATCCTAATGAGTGATCACTTAAGCCTGTAAAGGAATCATTATTAAACTCTTTTGGGAAATTATTGATATCAAAAGAATAGTGGGGGTATTTTGACTCACACCATAGAAAAAAAGCATTATTAAATTCTTTAAAATCAATTCTTTTTTTATCACTCATTCCTGTAGATATAACAATTTCATCTACAGATCTTGAAATATTTTTTACAAGTTCTTTTTCCATATTAAAAGTTCTTGAGGCTATTTTTATTATTTTTGGTTTTGTAACTGAATTTAATAATTCCCATGCCTCTTTGTGAAAGATAGAAAAAAGAGGTTCAATTTTGTAGTATTCACAAGCATTATAGATCAGTTTTAATGAACTTTTATTTAAATGGTTTATTTCTCCAGCTTTGTCTCTCCATCCTAATTGGAATTTAGCCATTGTTGCACCTGATAATGATGCTTGTCTTATTAATTCAACTAGTAGTCCTTCGCTACCATTATGATTCAAACCAATTTCAGCAATAAATTTCATAAATATTTTATTTATTAAATTAATAGTATTATTTATATTAAACCTTTTGCAGTTTTTTTTGGGGAGCTCTTAATTAGTTCTCTTTTTTACTAGAAATGAGCCTATGTACAAATAATTTAATCCTGAATTTTCTAAAGTTTTTATAGCGTCCTGAGGTGACTCAACAATTGCCTCGCCGTGAATATTAAAAGAAGTATTAAGTAATGCGCCAATACCAGTAATTTTTTCAAATTCTTTTATTAATGAGTGATAATTTTCGTTATCTTCTTTGCATACAATTTGTGCACGGGAGGTTTTGTCGAAAGGATGTAAACCAGCAGGTAAGTCTTTAAAGGCTAATTCTGTTGAATCATAACTAATTGCCATATATTTTGAGATATTATTTTTATTATTTATTAAGTAATCTGAAGCTCTTTCCTCAATTATGCTTGGTGCAAATGGCATCCAAAAGTCTCTCATTTTGACAAGTTTATTTAAATAATGTATTACATCAGAACTACTGGGATCTGCAAGTATTGATCTATTGCCTAATGCTCTTGCACCAAATTCCATCTTACCCGATGAGAATCTAGCAATAATTTCTCCTTGACTTATTAATTTTGCTACTTGTTTATGATCAGACTTCTTATAAATCCAATCTTTTTTATTTAGAGTCAATAAATATTCTTCAATTTGCGAATCAGAATAAGCAGAACCACAATAGGGATTAAACCTTAATTCAATAGGCCCTTCTTTTGATTTAGCAGAGTATTTAATATTTGCCAAAAAAGAGGCTCCAATTGAAATTGATTCATCACCTGGTCCTGGAGGGATAAATAATGAGTTTACATTCTCTGAGGCAAGAATTTTTTGATTCGCTTTAATATTTTGAGCAACTCCGCCAGAAATGACTAAATCTTTGATTTTTGTTTTTATTATCGCATTATTTACCCATTCACAGATTAGTTCTTCTGTCCGTTTTTGGAGACCATATGCAATGGAGTCAAATCTTTCTCCTTCTAATTTATCTTTAAAATAGAAGAAGTGATCCTTAGGCTTCAAATGATAATCAAAACCTAAACCATTAACTTGAAGTGTTTCTTTGAAAACTTGATATGCATATTTGGCATGTGTGTCAGTATTATATGCAGCTAAACCCATCACCTTAAATTCATGATCTGATGGCCTCATTCCTAAAAGTAAAGTCATTGCCCTATAAAGTCTCCCGATATTACAATTAGAAGATCTACTTATTTCTTTTACAAAACCCCTCTCATCGCAAATAGAAACAGTTGCATTAGTGTTATCTCCTCCTCCATCTATTGTGAATACCAATAGTGGTTTTTTCTTATACAAAGGCGATGTGCAATATCCATAAGCTGCATGACAATTATGATGATCATATATCTCAATTTTATCTTCCTTAAGATCTAAATAATCAATTACATGTTTTTTTCTTGCTTGCCACATGCCTTCGTGATCATCTTCATCTTTAATTAAAGCTGAATCATATGGGAATTTTTTTTCATCAATGTGATGTTTAAAAATATCTTTATAACAAGCTTTTTTACCCTCAATTAGTAGTGGGTACCAATATTCCTTTTGTTCTTTCCAATAATCTTTAATTGTAAAATTACTGTTTCTTTGTGTTAAAAAATATCTTGGTGGTAAGCTCTTTGTAGACATAGAGATAATATCAATATCTTGTTTATCTATGTTTGTGATTTCAAAAATTTTATCTATTGCATTAAATGGGAATCCATATTGATGCTTATTTCTTGTTAACCTTTCTTCTCCAATAGCGACTGTTAAATTTCCATCTATAGTTAGACATGCGCTTGCGTTATGGCCATCATGAATACCAATTACTTTCATGAATTTATTTCAATTATTTAGGTATTTTATTCCAGTTAGAAGCTAACTTTTGAAGTCTTAAATGATATTTGATTCCAAACTTAACATTTTTAAGATTTTTAATATTGTAATTTAAGAATTCAATATCTTCTTTTTCATCAAAAGTGTAAGAATATTTATCAATATTTGACCATTTAATTTCGCTGGGTAAAGAGAGACTTTCTATTTTAAACAAATCTTGCAACTCATAATATTTACTAGTAATGTGTTCTTTATTAAATTGATTTAGTTTATCTTTATTAAAAGATAAAAAACTTTTGGATGATATGATTTCAACAGTTAAACCTGCGGGCATAGTTTTAGGTTTAAAAGTAGAACATAAATCTAATTTTTGTTTAATTGTTTGCTTAAAAGCTAATTCATGTATGTATGGATCTAGAAGTGGCCTATCTCCACAAATTCTTGCAAAATAATCAAATTTGAAGATTTTTAAAATATCTATTGTTCTCTCAAAAACATCTTCCAGACTACCTCTATAAAAAGATATATTATTCTTTTTTGCAATATTGCATATACAATCATCACTTGGGTCTTTAGATGTAGCTATAACTATCGTTGGATTAATTTTAATTAATTTAGTTCTATTTATTACTCTTTCTAAAAGGGTAATCCCATCAAGTTTGAAGTTTGCCTTGCCAGGAAATCTGGAAGATTTCATTCTTGAATAAATGATGCAGCCAAGTTTATATTTTTCTGAGTACATTATTTATTAAAACTAAAAATCATTAAAAATTTAAATTTATAAATATTAACCTCCTGTAAAATGATCTACAGCTAAAGATCTTAAATGACCATTTTCTTTTTTTAGAATATAAAGATTACAGCTTAAATTTGATTCTTCAGACTCAATCTGGCAGACTCCAAATTGATCAACAATTATTTCAGAATTGAGCTGATCACTTTTTTCTATTGGATTATTTAGTAATTGGTTCAAATTGATAAAAGTTACTCTATTAGGTTTTATATCGAATAGTTCTATTCTTTCAAAACTACAATCATTATGATTAAATAACCTTATTCTTGTAGATATATCTCTTTCTTCATTACCGAAAATAGCAATCCAAGACTCTATAGAATTGTTTTTATTTTTTATTAATTTGTTATGAAAAGGCGCAAATTTTAATGTTCTTGATCCGTATTTATGAAACCCCTTTGAAAAATTATGTGAGTGCACTGAATCAAAAACCATTTCTTTATTGAAAATTTTGTAAATATGATTTATAAATTTTTTGTCATGTTTTCCATCCATAGCTTCAAAAGTAACCCAACCGCCTAATCCTAATATTTCTTTTTTTGGAAAAATTTGACTTAAATTAACTGAATTATCAACATTTTTTATAGATATAATTTTGCTTGATGATATTATTTCTTTTGATTGTGTATATTGGTGTATTTCAACTTTAAATTTAGATTCATTACTACAACATTCACCAAAAAACATTTCTATATCAATCTCTTTAATTGGTGGTATTGCAATAACGTGTTTGATGAAGGGATGAAAATTTTTTTGTCTCAAAAATCTACTATTAAATGGATAGTTTTGGTGAAATGCAGCTTTAACTTTATTAAATTCATCAAAATAAATTGTATATCCTGGCTCTAGTCTTAATTTACCTGATAAATCTCCTCTTTCTTCAATTAATTTATTATTAGAGAATGGCCCATAATGCACAATTTTTTTTGCAGCTTTGGAGTAATTTAATCTTTCAAGAAATTTCCCTTGTTGTATTTTTAAATTATTTCTTATGAATTTTGTTGGGTGAGGAATATATCTAGAGTGATTGAATGATGATGATTCATTCCAAATACCCCAAAATCTATTAATACCTCCTCTTGCTGTCCAAGTATTTGAGCCATGATTTTTGGGTAGTCTTTTATTTATTTGAATACATATGAAATAACTTCCGAATTTATAATTTTCTTCTTCCTTAAACTCTTCATCAATATCTATGAGAAGAGACTCTCTTAAATTGAATTCAACAATTTTACTAGAACATAAGTTGAATTTGCTATCCACGAGAATTAATAAAAGATATCCATTAGATCTCAATCCATAAGATGTAGAGAAATAATTATAAATTAAAGCTTTAGTTTGGCCTTTTATAAAGGGAATATAACTTGCTATGTAATGGCCATTTTTAATAAGTTTAATTAGAAACTTTAAATTAATTTTTATATTGGCTGAAGCTTTTTTTAGAGCCTTTATGTAAAAAAATTCTCTAGTAAATGAATGAGTCAATATTTCAATTGAGTTTTTTATTAGCCTGCTTACTTTAAGAGTAAATTTTAATCGTTTTGATTTTATATATGTACGTGCAATTTTTATGTTTTTTGTAGATATTACATTGAAAAAATTATTTTCCATTTTAACATTTTTCTTTAATAAATAATCCCATTAATAATAGTATTAATTTATCTCTTTTTAAGTTAATTTTTGTCAATAATCTTCATTTCTAAAAACTTACTATATAAAAATATAATCTGTTAAATTAATAAAAATTTGGGATAGTCTATGAATTTCTTTATCTTAAAAGATTGGTTTAGAAATATTAAAAGAAGAGATACTTTAGAATACGATCATAAATTATTTTTACATCTAAAAGAAAATCAAGTTGTTTCACAAGAATATTGGAGAGATTACACAATATTGATTGAAAGTATTATTGAAAAAAGTAAACTTACTAAATTTGGTTTAAGTTATAACCTAACAAGGGGCTTTGGGGAAGCTATGGCTTATCCTTGGGAAAGAGAAAAAAAACCCTTTCACAAAAATTTTGCAGGTACATCTAGATTAAGAAAATTAATAAAAATTGACCCAATTTACTTTTTATTAAGAAAAATTCAAATTGATTGGCATCAATCTAAGCAAAGAGCAAATGCTTTCAAATTTAATGAGCATTTATTCAGCGAATTAGGGTATATAAACCTAACCAAAAAAATAATTTCACGTGTAACCAAAAGATTAGGAATTAATAAATACTTCAAGGTTCATAATGTAGATATTCTTCAGAAGTATATGCAATCATTTGTGTATATCGAACTACTAAAAAATGTCATAAAAGAAAACAAAATTGAAACTAGTATTGAAGAAATTTTTAATGGAAACCTTATTGATATCGGGGGAGGTTTCGGAGCAATAACAGACGCATACTCAATTTTTAAAAAATCAAAAAATATAGGTAATGGTTCAACAAATTATTTATTAGATCAATATCCAGTATCTTTCATAGCAAATCAATATCTCAAATATAGACATCAAGATCAATTACTTAGTCCTTTATATGAAAATGATTTAAGTGCAAAACTTGAAGAAATAAATCCTAATAAACAAAATTTTAGAATTATACAAAATAATTTAAATACTAAAATTTCAAATTTAAATATTAAATTCTTTTTTAATTCAAATTCATTTCAGGAGATGGATAAGTCTCAAATAGAAGAATATGCAGACTTCATAAAAAGAAACAAGGCAGAAAATGCAATATTAGCTTGCTTTTGTTATTTAGATATAGTAGAAAAAAATAATTATGAGAAAGTTATATCAGTTTTTAATAAGTACTTTGAATTTATTGGCTTTTCTGAGTTTGGATTCGATAGACTTAAAAAAGGTGGTTTTATAGCTGGAAGAATGTATCTTTTTAATTTATAAAAAATCAAATAATATTTTTAAAATACATTTTATGAAGATCAATAAAAAGATTTTAGTCAATAACTTTTAGGACTATAAAATAGAATTTAAATTTGATGTAGTAAATTTGGTAAATATATTTAATAAATCAAAAATATTAATTAAAAGCTCTTTACAGAAACTTAAATTAATTACTCCTGAGAACCAAAAACCAATATTCTTTTCAAAAACTTGGGACAGATATTACAACCTCTCAGTAATGATGAGTCTTGCTTTAAAAAAAATAGATAAAAAAAGAAAAGAGGATTTGTATATTGCAGAGGCAGGAATTGGAATCGGAACTACTTTTCTGCTATTGGCTTTTATCGCAAAAAAAATTGGAGTTAAGTTAATAGGATTTGACTCATTTAGTGGATTTCCCGAAATAACTAATAAGAAAGATAAAAGGGCTTTTGGAAGAATAGTTAAAAAAGGCCAATTAAACTATAGTTCTGTAAATTCACTGAAAAATAAACTAACTAATGCTGGTTTAGATGAAGATTTTATTAATAATAATATTGAAATAGTAGAGGGGTTTTTCGATAATACTCTTAAAGATTTTTCTAGAGATAAGAAAATATTTTTCTTGCATTTAGATGTCGATTTGTACAGCTCATACAAAACTTGTTTGGAAAACTTATGGGATAGTGTCATTGATGGCGGGGTGGTCATTTTTGATGAATATCATGATAAGAAATGGCCTGACGCAAAAGATGCTATAGATGATTTTTTCAAAGAAAAAGGTAAAGAAGTTAAATTAGAAGAGTTAACTAATCGCGGGTTTATCATTAAGTAATAATTTTGAAGTAAATTAAATTTTTGATAGGCACTTAGGTGATCAGACATGCATTATTTGCTGATAAATAATATAAGTCTATCCCATCTCTTAGGGGCCATTGATCTTTTTCATTACAATTTCTTGCCCAAGAGCCTAATCCACTATCTTCCGATAGGAGGATTTTTGATTGATTAACTTTTTTGTAAGAATACTTTTGATAAAAATCTACTCCTAAAATATTTGTTTTATGAACATGTAAAGTAAAAGTTTTAATGTTAAATGATTTTTTTTGTAAGCCCTCTCTCCAATGTTCTTGAAGTAATTTTCTTCCTAAGCCTAGACCTCTAAATCTTTTTTTAATAAAAAAAGAATGTAAATGATAATTAAATGGGATAATCCTGGCTATATAAAAACCTACGATTTGTTTATCAACTATCATTAAATTAAATGATACTTGTGGATCGCTCATCCAAATCCATGGCGGCTTTCTTTCGCAATTCGTAATATCTTCAAGATTATGTTGAATATAGTAATCTCCAATGATAGCGATCATTTGATCGATATCTTTGGCTGAGGCCTCACGGAAAATTATATTTTTGGAGTTAAGAGCTCTATTTGAAACCATCTGCTTATTTTTTATCAAGCAAAGTAAGTGCTAAAATATCCATAGTTAGAAATTTGGGATTAATATGCGCCCTAAAGATTTCTCCGAAATGAATAGTGAGAAATATATATATATCATCGCTGAAATAGGCATAAATCACAATGGATCACTTAAAACAGCTAAAGAATTAATTGACGTTGCCTCTGATATTGGATGCGATGCAGTTAAGTTCCAAAAAAGAACTATTGATGTTGTTTATTCAGAAAAAACTTTAAATCAATATAGAGAAAGCCCATGGGGCAAAACTCAAAGAGAACAAAAAGAGGGATTAGAGTTTTCCTTGCAAGATTATGATCAAATAGATAATTACTGTAAATCAAAAAACTTAGATTGGTTTGCTTCATCATGGGATGAGGAAAGTCAAAAAATAATGAGAAAATATAACTTCCCATTCAATAAAATTGCTTCAGCAATGAGCGTTCACAAATCTTTTGTTGAACTGGTTGCTTCTGAAATTAAACCAACTTTTGTATCAACAGGGATGATGGAGATAGATGATATAGACAAAGTTGTAGATATATTTAGGAAGCATAAATGCCCTCTGATGCTTATGCATACTGTAAGCACATATCCTTCAAAGATTGAAAATTTAAATTTAAAGTGTATAAATGTGCTTCAAGAAAGATATAAATTGCCAGTAGGATATAGTGGACATGAAGTATCTGTCTCACCTTCAATAATAGCAGCATCGTTAGGTGCTGGAGCAATAGAAAGGCATATTACTTTGGATAGATCAATGTATGGAAGTGATCAGTCAGCATCGCTTGAGCCAGTTGGTTTTAGAAAGTTAAATGAAGTTTTAAGAAGCTTGCCTGCAATTATTGGGGATGGCAAAAAAACCATTTTGAAAGAAGAAGAAAATATTGCCGCTAAATTGAGATACTGGCTAGAAGAATGAAGACTTATGTTTTTGATATTGATGGTACTATATGTTCCAATACAAATGGAAAATATGAACTAGCCAGTCCTTATTATGAACGAATTGATTTTATAAATGATTTATATAAAAAAGGGAATATCATCAAATATTTTACGGCTAGGGGTACAACTACTGGTATCGATTGGCATGAATTGACAAAAAAGCAACTTAATGAGTGGGGTGCCTTTTATCATGAATTGATTTTAGGAAAACCTCAAGGAGATATTTATGTTGATGATAAGGGCTTCAATTGCAACAATTGGAAATTTCCATTAAAGAATGATCTAAGAGGTTTAAGTTCTGAAAGAAATAATTTTATTTTTAATGAGGTCATATTTAATCATATAGAGGTTATAAATAAAATCTTAACTGATCAAGATATCTCTGAGAAATTAAAAAAATTGACAAGTTTGATAAGGAGTTGTTTAAGTCAAAATGGAAAAATAATTTTTGCAGGAAATGGTGGAAGTTTTGCCGATTCTCAACATCTAGCTGCGGAGTTCGTTTGTAAATTTAAAAAAGATAGAATACCCTTACCAGCTATCGCTTTAGGAACAAATACTAGCAACCTAACTGCTATAGGAAATGATTATGGATTTGACGAAGTTTTTTCAAGAGAATTTGAGGCCATAGCTAATAAAAATGACGTATTGATCGCAATTTCCACTAGTGGAAATAGTAGAAATATTTTAAATCTTATTCAAAAATCAATATCAAAGGGAATTGAATTTTTTGTTTTTACTGGAGCAACAGGAGGAAGATTATCCAATCATACTGAGAATACAATTTTAGTACCATCAAATGAGACAGCAATCATTCAACAATGTCATATTTTATTAGGACATATTGTTTGTTTGAATTCAGAATTAGAGTATTTATAAAAAATTACCAAATTGATCTCCCACCATCCATTACTAGATTATGACCATTTAGATATGATGATGCATCAGAACATAAGAATTGAACAGCGGATCTATATTCATCTTTTTTAGCCATCCTTCCAAGTGGGATAAGACTAGATAATTTCGACACAAACTCATCACTTTGTGTCGTATAAACGCCTCCAGGTGAGAGAGAGTTACATCTAATATTTTTGCCAAGCCAATAGGTCGCTAAATATTTAGTTAAACCTACCAATCCAGATTTAATCACTGAATATGTTACTGGCTTAACTGGTTGCTCATTTTCATTAAGGTTATCATCCATATAAATTCTTTGATCAGGCGCAATTACTGAAAGATCTGAAGCAATGTTCAAAATGCATCCACCTTTTTTATTTTTTGCCATTTCAGTTCCAAAGATTTGGCTGCAAATGAAAGCTCCAGTCAAACCAATTGAAATTTCTTTATTCCACTTTTCAAGAGAAAATGTTTCTAATCTTGAAGTGGATAAATCATTAAAATTTTTTTCTACTTTCGGATTTTGGGCTGCATTATTAATAAGAATATCGATATTAATATTTAAACCTTTTAAGGAATCTAATGTATTAGAAACAGAAGTTACTGAAGTCACATCCATAGTAAATATTTTTATATTTGATTCTGGATAAATAGATTTCAATTCTGATTTCTTTTTTTGTAATCCATTAATGTCAATATCTGTTAATACTAGATTTGAATTGCACTCTAATAATGCAAATGCATGCTCAACACCTAACAATCCTGCTGACCCGGTTATTAATGCATATTTATCTGTGAGATCAAATCTTTTGTTAATCATTTTAAAAATTTATTTCTTATTTTATCTTTAACATTATTAGGTTATAGATTTTAAAATTTCATTATAGAACCTTATACTTAATAAAAATATTTGGAATATATATTATGAATAAAGTTGGCTTTATGCAAGGAAGATTGTCCCCTATTTTAGATAACAAAATTCAGGCATTCCCTTTCGATCATTGGGAACAAGAGTTTTCAATTGCTAAAGAATTAGGAATAAAATGTATGGAATGGACTTTAGATTACCCTAATCTTAGAATCAACCCACTTTTGTTAAACAACAAAAAGGAAAAAATATTATCTCTAAGCTATGAAAATGAAATTGCGTTGCCTTCGGTAACTTTAGATTGCTGTATGCAAAGACCTTTTTGGAAAGAACAAAATAAATTATATTTTCAAGATTTGGTTAATGACTTTGAATTAATAATTCAATCTGCAAAAAAAATTGGAGCAAAAATATTGGTCATCCCTTTAGTAGATAATGGAGCCATTACAAATATAAGTCAATTTAAGTTGTTAAAAAATACAATTCAGTCTTTATATGAAGAATTGGAAATTTGTAATATGAGAATTGCTTTTGAATCAGATTACCCCCCTTCAACTCTTTTGGAATTTATTGAAGAATTTGATAAAGAATTTGTTGGTATCAACTATGATACGGGGAACAGTGCTTCTTTAGGTTATGACGTAAATGAAGAATTTAAGAAATACGGAAATAGAATAATTAATATTCATATAAAAGATAGAATCTTGAATGGAACTACAGTTAGATTAGGTCATGGAGACACCAACTTTACAGATGTTTTCAAACAACTAAGCCAAATTGATTTTAACGGAAATTACATATTGCAAACTGCAAGATCAAAAGAGGGTAAACATTTTGAGGAATTAGAAAATAATCTATTATTTCTCAATAGTTACTTCTAGTCTCAGAGTTAAATACTATGACTTTTAATTTACAAAATAAAAAAGCTTTTATTACTGGATCAACATCTGGGATAGGTTTAGCGATAGCCCAAAAATTAGAAGAATATGGATGCCAAGTAGCTATAAATTCAAAAAATAAAGAATCCTTTAATAAGGTTAAAAATTCATTTATTAATCCCGTGAAGTTTATTTGCGCAGACATGACTTCTGAAATTGATTCTAAAAGTGCAATTGATCAATTTATAAAATATTTTGGAAGTATAGATATCTTAATTTGTAATGTTGGAAGCGGTAAATCTGCAGAACCAGGTAAAGAATTGATAGAAGATTGGGAAAATTCAATCTCAATAAATTTACTTTCGGCTACAAATCCTATATCTCAATCATTAGATTTTCTTGAAAAAACATCAGGCGTAATTATTTGTATATCCTCTATTTGTGGAGATAAAATGATTGAGAATGCACCTCTTACTTATTCTTCTACAAAAGCTGCATTAAATAGATTTGTAATGAATTCCTGCTATTATTTTGCAAAAAAAAATATAAGAATAAATGCAATTTCTCCTGGGAACGTTTTTTTTCCAGGATCTATATGGGAAAAGAAACTTTTAGATAATCCAGACAAAATAAATAAAATGTTGAATGAAAAAGTTCCTTTAAGAAAATTTGTTTCTTTAGAAGATATCTCTGAAGCAGCAGCATTTTTATCTTCACCTCTGTCTAAATCAACTACAGGACAGATTCTTAAAATTGATGCAGGTCAAACAGCAATTTAAAGAAAACTATTTTTTTCCTACACCAATAAGCATTAATTCTCTTGACCATCTTAAAAATTTTATTTTTGTTCTTATGGGTATAAAAGGAGCGATGAACATACTCAAATAATTCAGTATTGGAAACCGCCAAAGAATAGGAAGTTGGCGGAATTTAAACACTTTGACTTCCTTAAATTGATGCATTTTATAAGCATCTCTTAAAGAGATAATTGTAAAAGGTGTGCGATGAGTAAAATCATCAAAATATATCTTATAGTTGCTTTCCCAGTCAGGTACCAAAGTTAGAAGTATCCCCCCTGGTTTTAAAACTCGATATGCTTCCTTAAGATATCTTTCAGGATAATAAAGATGTTCAATGAAAGATTTGCTGTAAATAATATCAAAAGTGTCATCCTTAAAAGGTAATTTCTCAGTTTCAATATCACAAATACTTACCTCGAAATCATGTCCAAATGTCTTGGCCTCAGGTGAAATGTCTACACCCGAAACATCTAAACCTAACTTTTGGAAGTTAGATAAGAACTCTCCTCTCCCACATCCAGGTTCAAGCATTTTCATCCCTTCTTTAAGATTAAAAACTTGAAATAAGTATGCGCACAGTTTGCTTGGATAGTCACTATACGGATGGGACTCTAAATCATAAGCTACCGCAAGATATTGTTTATTCATTGAGTCTCAACTACTTCTAATAAGTTACCTTCAATATCATGACAATAAGCAACTTTGAATTGCTTATTATTTGTAATCGCTGGCTCATTTATTATACTTCCTCCAAGCTCCACTATATTTTTACAAAAACTTTCAATATTATTTACGTTAAAAGCTATATGAGATACACCAATTTGATTGGGAGGTTGTTTGTTTAATTTTTTTTCTTTTTTAGGGTTATTGTATTGAATTAATTCAAGGAGATTTCCATCATTTAAAACCATTTTTATCCATTCAATATTTACATTTTTGAAACCAGTTACTTTTTCAATAAATCTTCCTTCTTCATTAGCTTTTGCTTGTATTTTAAAACCAAGAGCTAAATAGAATTCACTTGCCTTTTGGAGATTATTTACAACTATCCCAGTATGTCTAATGCCTTCAATCATAATGAATCGCCTATACATTGATCTAGAACTTCTAGCCCCTCTTCAAGAGCCTCTCTAGAAATACTTAAAGGTGGAGCCAGTTTTATAGACTCTCTACCTGTATGAACAACTAGTAAACCTCTTTGAAAAGCTAATTCACTTATTTTGTCGCAAAGTTCTGAAAGAGGTTTATCTTTCTTATCAATAAAAACTAGAGCAGCAACCATTCCTTTCCCAAATACATAACGAAGGTGATCCGAATATTTACTTTTAATAAAATTAAGTTTTTTGTGAAAAAGGTTTCCTAAGTGCTCGGCTTTATTAATAAGACCATCTTCAATAAGTGCCTTCATATTTTGATGTCCTGCAACACAAGATATTGGGTTGGCTGAATGAGTAGAACTCATTGAACCAATATCTGGTAAATCCATCAATTCAGAAGATCCTAACACGAGAGATAATGGTGGACCCGAACTCGCTCCTTTACCGCAGCAAATTAAATCTGGTTCGATTTCATAATGTTGATATCCAAAAAGTTTTCCTGTTCTTCCGAAACCAGATTGCATTTCATCAAAAGCTATCAGCATATTATTTTTTTTAGCAAAGTTATAGATAGCACTAATAAATTCTTTGGGATAAAAAATAGCTCCCCAGCCTTGATAAGTCTCTAACATAAAACCTGATAAATCTTCCTTAGCATTTAGCCCCTTTTCTGCCAATAGCTTATTAATTTGTTGGTCAAAATAATCTTTTGGATCTTCAATTGACCAGGGATAAGGGAAATTAATATGATGAATGTTTGGATCTTCATAACCAATCCAATCTCTTCCAGAGGATGGCCCATTCATGAATTGAGCCCCCATTGTTCTTCCATGATAAGCACCTTCAAAACAGACTATCCCTAACTTCTTTTTGCTAATTTGTGATCCCTTCATTCTCATAAGTTTTAAAGCAACTTCGGTGGCTTCTGTACCTGCAGAAAGTAAAAAAGCCTTCTCAAATTGTGTTGGAGTATTGTCTATTAAGTATTCCAAATACTCAATTCTTTCCTTAGATAGGTAGGTATATGTATGTATAAGTGGTTTTCTTAAAAGTTTTTTTAACCCATTTAAGACTCTCTTGTTTGCATGACCTGAATTTGCTACAAAAATAGTGCTCGTAAAATCTAACCATTTATTTCCCCACTTATCATGAACCTGAAAATTTTGCGCCTTATCCCAAATTAGTGGGATTTGGCCATGCATTGCTTTAGTCTCTAATTTAAATAATTTTTCAAAATAAGGTAAACTTTCTGGGACAGGAAGTTTTGTTTTTATTCTTCTGAATTTTGTTCTTATTGACTTTACTTCTTTTGGAGTTAAAGAAAAAGCATTGCCAGCCATTTTTATTATGATCCTTCTTAGATAGTATCTAAATATTTCTTTAAAACTGAACCATCTCTTTCTAATTGATAAGAAATGTATTCAAATTCCTCTACTGAATCAACTTCAGTTGTATGAGGAGAAATAAATCCAAGCATCTTCTCACCGTGAATATTTTTATTATTCATAACAACCGATGATTTTACGATATCTACATATCCGTTTGGAATATAAGTTTGTCTAAACATTTCTTTTGGGAGATTTGACTTTTCCATTCCCACAAAACTTTTAAAAAAATTTTCTTCTTTAAAGAACCATTTCATGGGAGATTCAGGCGCTGGATGTCCAGAACGTAGAGAGGAAGAATTTGAATTAACTAAAAACATATTTATTGCATCATCTATTATTTCTGGATTTCGTAATGGAGTAGTTGGTCTTAAATGTACCCAAATTTCTGGGCAACTTCCCTCTTCAATCCTCATCCAATTTATGGCGTGGATAAAGAAATCTCTATCAAGCGATGAATCCTTTGAGTATTTATCAGGCCTAATGAAAGGAACTTCAGATCCATATTTTAAAGCAATTTTTGCGTATTCTTTAGAGTCAGTAGAAACAATCACACGATTTATCCTTTTTGATAATTTTGCAGCTGCAATGGTATAAGCTAAAAGTGGATGGTTTCCTAAGCACTTAATGTTTTTGTCAATAATAGATTTTGAACCGGATCTCGCTGGAATTATCGCTACTATGTTATTCATTTAACTTAAAAAACTGTAAAAAATTTTGATATCTATTAAACCATTTTAAACTTTAATTTTATTTGATACTACTTACTAAATGAAAATTCAATTTTATTGATTTTCTTGATTAATGAGAGATTAATGATTAAAACTTTTTAAAGTTAATAATATATTTCAATTAGATTAAAACTTGATGAGAATAATCGAATCACAAATAATTACTGAAATTAATAATCTTTTTGGAAAATAGGCGTTATAATTTAAATTCTATTTTAGTAAGTATTTAATAGATGATAATATCTCCTAGAAATCAATTTAAATATAGGAAAATTACAATTATTATTCCATCTCTTAAAGGTGGAGGAGCTGAGTCTACTGCAGTAAATTTGGCTAATATGTTTTATAAAAACAATTATGAAGTGCAAATAATATGTATTTATAGAAGTGAAAATTTCAATCCTAATTTATCTAAAAAAATAAATGTTACTTTTTTAAAACAAGATAAGATTTTTCAATCTATTTTCAAAATAAGAAAAATTTTATCTAAATTAGAGAGCTCCTTCATTATCTCTTTCATAACAGCTACAAATATTGCTGTATCAATTGCTAAGTTATTTCTTAAAAAAAAACATTTTTATCTTTTAACTCAGCATGAAATCCCTTCATTAAATATAGCTAAAAGTAGATATTTTTATTTAATATATTTAATTAAAATTTTTTATCCATTGGCAGACGCAATTATATGCGTTTCTAAAGGTCTAGAATTAGAACTCAAAGAATTACTTCGCAACAAACAAAATAATAAGATATACACAATATACAATCTTGTTGAAAAAAATTTTAAATTCAAAAGAAATAGATCTATGCCTTATAAATTATTGTCAGTGGGAAGATTAGTTAAGGCAAAAGACTTTAAAACGTTGATAAAAGCTATTCATATTTTAAAAAATAAAATAGACATTAAACTAACAATCATAGGCAATGGCCCTGAGAAAAATAATTTAAATAATTTAATTCGAAGACTTGGAGTAGAAGATATTTGCGAAATAATAAACTATCAAAATGATATTGAGAGACATTATGAAAATTCAGATATTTATATTTCATCATCTATTTACGAGTCTTTTGGAAATACGATAGTTGAGGCTATGCAATTTGGGCTACTCATAATAGCAACTAATTGTCCATATGGACCAAGAGAAATATTGTGTAATGGGCAATTAGGAAAATTAATTGATCCAAATTCACCTAGTCAAATGGCAAAGTCAATAATAGAGACGATAAAAATCAAAAAAGTTCCTGATTATAAAGTTTTTCTCGAAAAATGTAATGAGGAAAACGTTTTAAATAATTTTGAGTTTATATTTAAGAGAATTAGTTGTTAGTAGTTTTATAATTATGATAAATAATCATTTAGATTAATTTTGAATTTTCAAAAGCTTCTAAAATTTAAAAATTTAGATAGTCTTATTAACAAAATTTTTAGAAATTCCTATTTTCTAATTAGATTAGACGATTCTTGCGAAACGCAAGATTTTAAAAAATGGAATCTTTTTGAAGATATTTTTGACGAATTAAGGATAAAACCATTAGTAGCTGTAATCCCAGATAACAAAGACGAATCTCTGAAAATTGATCCTTTTAATGAAAATTACTGGGATGATGTGAAGAGATGGGAGAGTAAAGGCTGGACAATTGCACTTCATGGTTATCAACATCTATTTCAAAAAGTTAAAAGGAAGGAATTAATTATGCCTTTTTACTCAAGGAGTGAGTTTGGTGGTCTTGATTATGAAGTACAAAAAAATAATATATTAAATGGTTGTAAAAAATTAAAAGAAAAAAATATTGAACCTAAAGCATGGGTAGCTCCCGCTCATAGTTTTGATGATAATACTCTAAGAATACTTAAAGAAAAAACTAAAATTAGGATTGTTAGTGATGGAATATCTTTTTATCCTTTTAGAAAACAAGAATTGTTATTTGTCCCACAGCAAATTTGGAACTTAAAGCCTAGATTAAATGGTGTTTGGACAGTTTGCCTTCACCCAAATAATTTAAGCTTTCAAGAAATTAAAAACTTAAAGTATATGATGCAGGATGAATATTTTTCGAAGAGATTTATAAGTATAGATGAAGCTGTTTATAAAGAGAGGAAAATCGGATTTTTAAGTTTGATTTATAGATTATACTTTTGGACAAAATTAGAAATTAAAAATAAATTCAAATAAATGCATTTAACTTAATTAAATCTTGTTAATTTTATAAATTTACTTTTATTTTTTAATTAAAATATTAAATTATATCTACACAAAATATGTCATTGTTTGGGGAAAACAAAAAAAAAAAAAATGAAATAAATTCAATAATAAATTATCAATCAATAAAAAAAATTACTTTTTTTTTATTTTTATTTAGTACATTATTTTTAAATACATTAAAAATTAATCCAAACTTTATATTAGTACCTACTTCTTTTCAAAGAACTCCTGCATTTTACTGCGAAATTTTATTTATCATTACCTTCTTATATGGAAATATAAGAAAATTTAATAAAACTAATTTCAATATAAATTCAGTATCATTTTTAATGATTTTTTTGTTCATCTATTCACTAATTGTTAATTTTTTATTTTCTGGTTTTGATATATTATTTAGTGATAATTATTATCAAATATATTTTCTTCACATAGCATCTTCTATATTATTAATTAATGAATTAAGAATAAATAAAAACAAATATTATTTTGCAATCAATTTAATTATAATTGCATCTCTGATTTATAGTTTTTTAATCTTACTGGGAGGAGGTATAACTTCAATCAATCCTTCATCAGGAAGAATCACTATAACTGGCTGGAAAGAAAATGACATTAGCTTTTTGCTTTCATTTGGATATGCTTTGATTTGCATTTATTTATCTGACTTTAATATAAAAAATAAAATTTCTTTATTTTTTTATATCCCTGCGAGTATTTTGCTTATGAATGGCGTCATGTTAACGGGAACAAGGGCAGGAATTTTTACTATTGGGAGTATTTTAACTACGATATCTGTATCTCTGATATGGAGAAAATCGAATTCTTTCAATAAATTTTTATTCATTAGTTTTAATTTTGGTTATTACATATATAAAAACTTTAGCTATGCGCCAATAACTGAGCGTTTTTTTGTGGACAATTTTACTTCAGTAGGCGGCAGAATGGTTCACTGGTTATATACGCTTGAAATATCAAATCAATATCAACCTTTTGGTGTTGGTTTAGAGAATTATAAAAGGTTGTGTTTAGAAGTTCTAAATAGAAGCTTTGACCCAGAAAACTTTTTCTTAGAAACATATGCTATAAGTGGGATCTTTGCCCTGTGTTTACTCTTATTTTTTGTTGTATATTTTATATCAAAATCAATCGTTATTTTTATTAAAACAAAATCTTTAAGAAGTTTAATTTTATTAACTCCAGTTATTGCATCGACTTTGGTTTTAAATATTAGAAATATGAGAACATTTTTTATTTTTTTATCAATTTTCGCAATTAACCTTGAGTATTTTACAAATAAGATTAATTTGACTTTTAAGAAACTAATCTATATTTCAAGGTTGAATACTAGTAAAAAAAATTCATATTAAAATATTTTTAATTTAAATTTAAGGTTAATTCAATTAAAGACTTAATTTTATCTGTCCTAATTTGATTTTTATCTGAAAAACAATCTTCACTGATTCCTTTTAAATTAGGACCATACCTTAATAAAAAACCCTCTGGATTGTGGTACGCGGCTGATGAAGTATTTTCATCTAAATCTTTTTTTAGAACTCCATCAGGAATTAATGAACCTCGTTTATTTTTAATAATGATATCTTGATTATTTATGGTAAATGCAATTGTTGTAGAGGTTCTTGCTCTTAATTTAATATTAAGACTGTTTTTGAGAAATTTTTCAAAATCATCAATAATTTCTGGAGTGCTTTTAAAGGAATATATTGGAATCATTTGAGGTAATGATTCTACTTTTACTTCGCGCATCAAACAAGATGATACAAATGCATTAATATCCACTATATCCCAGAAATAATTTTGAGGTATATAACCTTCTACTTTCTCTTGACCCATACTAGACATAATCCAAAGTTGGGTATCCTTTTTTTTGTCAATATAATTTTTTAGTGAATTTATATAATCATTAGCTGTTTGCATGGCATAAGGTATTTCATTTTTATATCTTTCAAGCCAACTTTCTGAAGAAACCTGTTTTTCATAATCCTCAGGAAATGTTGCTTCCCAAAATCTATGCATATTGCAAGCAACATGATTTGTAAAAAATACAGATAAATCTGGAGAATTTTTTTTCATAAGAGAAAAGAATAAATCAAATATTAAATCAGATTGAATAGTTCTTCTTCGAACTTTAAAATATGGTTTTATGATTTCAATAACTATTTGATTAAACGCTTTTCTAAGTCCTCTAAGACGATTTGTATTTTTTAAATAAGAAAATAATACTTTTAAAAAATTTATTTTCCGAGGCAAAGATCTAGACACAGACCTTGATGATCCTCTTGACATTAATAGATTAAAAGTTTGAAAATCTTCTAATGAAGAGGGTATGCAGAATTTATTAGAAGCAAAAGCTTCTGGTAAAAGAAAAGTATATTTTCTATTTTGCTGATAAGCTAATCTGCCAGAATGCATAGTATTAACTAAACCTACTGAAAGGCCATTATCAATACATTTTGAAAAAATTGTAGGATATTTTTCATCAATGGTATTTGTGCATTGATTTATGTCGTTTATTCCATGCTCTGAATTATTAACACCTCTATGTACTGTCGCCCATGTTATCCATGGTGATAAATGTCCTGAATCCATTGAAATGGTTTTATGGTAATCACTTTTATATCTGCCAGCTAACTTAGTAAAACTAAATTTTTTCTGGACTTTATGTGGTACTTCATTGAGCTCAAGGACTATTATCTTCATAATTCATGTAAAGTTAATAAATATAAAATAAATTTTTAATTAGAAATTTTTTTTATTCTAATATATAGTATTATTTGAGACAATTTAAGTTATTTTAGGAATGATATTTATGAAAAAAGTTTGTAAATAATTTGAATATTTAAAAAATAAATCTATGTTAGAAACAGTTTATAAATTAGTTGATCTACTCTCAAAAAATGAAAAGAGGGAAGGCATTTTTGTAATTTTGCTTTCCTTATTAATGGGATTTGTGGACGCATTAGGTGCTGCTTCAATAATGCCTTTCTTATCATTAGTTTCTAGTCCAAAAACAGTTGAAAATAATTTTATATTAATTTTTATAAGGGAAAAATCGGGAATAACAAATTATTCCAACTTTCTCTTCTTCGTTGGGTTATGTGTTTTTATCGTTTTAGTTTTTTCATTAGTTTTAAAAGCAATTACTTTTTACGTTCAAATTAGATTTTCGGTTACTAAAGAACATACTATCAGTAATAGACTTCTAAAATTATATTTATCACAGCCATACTATTGGTACCTTAACAAAAACAGTTCAGATATTGCTAAAAATATTTTGTCTGAAACTCGTGAAGTAGTGGAATATGGATTAAATCAATCAATTAACTTAGTCTCAAATTTGATTGTATTTATTGCAATGATTATCCTAATGATAATTGTAAATCCCAAAATAGCTTTAATAACTTTTGCATTATTTACCCTGGCTTACGTTGTTATATATTACCTATTTAGAAAAATCTTAAAAAGAATTGGCAAAGAAAAATTTTCATCAATCCAAAAAAAATATAGAACAATTAATGAGGTTTTTGGAGCTGTTAAAGAAGTTAAATTATCTAAGTTGGAATATAAATATTTAGAAAGATTTTCTGATTCATCATATATTTCTTCCAAAAAAAGTTTGAATGCAAAATTAATTACAATGATTCCAAAATATGGCCTTGAAATGATGGCTTTTGGGGGTATGTTTTTAGTAATTTTATACTTAATAAGAATTTATGGAGATATATCAAAGACATTACCAATACTTGGATTATATGCTTTTGCTGCATATAGAATACTTCCTGCATTAAATAATATTTATCAATCGGTTGGTAATATTAAATTTTCATCTCGAGGAGTTGATAATATCTATGATGATTTTAAGAAATTAAAATTTTATTTATATGAGAATCGCCTAAAGAAAGAAAAAATATTTCCCAAAAATTCAATTAAGCTAAATAAAATCTATTTTCATTATCCTTATCACAAAAAAAATATTTTAGAAAATATAAATGTTGAAATTAGAGCTAATGACATTACTGCTTTTGTTGGCTTTACAGGAAGTGGAAAATCAACAATTATAGATATTATTTTGGGATTAATTCAACCGCAGAAAGGAAAAGTATTTATAGACGATAAGGAAATTAATCAAAAGTTATTAAATGGATGGCAAGAATCTATTGGATATGTACCGCAGAATATTTTCTTAACAGATGAAAGCATTGCTTCAAATATAGCTTTTGGGATTGATCAGTGCGACTATGATTTTGATAAACTCAAAACTGTTACTAAAATAGCTCAAATTGATGAATTTATACTAAATGATCTACCTAATGGCTTTAATACTATTGTTGGAGAAAGAGGCGTTAGGTTGTCTGGAGGTCAGAAACAGCGAATAGGAATTGCTAGAGCACTTTATAAAGATCCTAAAGTACTTTTACTTGATGAAGCCACTAGCGCTTTAGATAATATTACAGAAAAGAAATTAATAAAAAATTTATTTAAATTGAATAAAAAAATAACCATCATCATGGTTGCTCATAGATTATCAACTATAGAAAATGCAAATAAAATTATTGTTATTGATAAAGGGAAAATAGCTTCTCAAGGAACATTTAATGAACTTTGTGAGAACAGTTATTTGTTTAAAAGAATGATCAATTCAAATTATTTGTACAAAAAAAATAATTAAAATGCTAACAAATCTTAAACCAATTGAAATTTTGCGAAAAATAGAATATCAGAAGTTATTAGAAATAATAATATCTGGATTAATAATATTATTAGTAATTTTCATAATCTTTCCTCTAAATATATCGATGTTTTTACAAGTGGAAACTTTTGCTAATCGTACTTTTGCTTTTTTTATACAGTTTTCATTAATTATTTTATATCTTACAAAAATTATCTTATACAAAGAACAAAGGCCAAGTTTTGATTTTTTAACTAGAAGAATATGCTTAATATTTTCTATTACTTTCATAGTGAATTTACTTTTTCATAATATACAAATAAGTAAATATTTTGATGTTTTCAATCAGAATTTAGGTATTCCACAATTAGATTATAATTTGTATTTTTTCAAGTATGCCTATTCTATAACAACATATTTTGTTTTTTTTGATTCAATATCTAAAAATGAAAAATTAAAAAAAAAATTAGTAGATATTTTAATAATTCTTGGCATCATTGTAAGTGTATTATTTTTATTGGTGCAGTTTAATTTTCAAATTGATGGAGTTAAGAGTAGCATTTTAAATGATTTTGGAGAAGTAGATCAGAAGTATAGCAGATTTACTTTAATGAGTTGGAATGAAAACGAAATTTCGTTATTTTTTTCTTGCTGTTATGGACTGGTAATTTCAAGATTAATAGATCCTATAAATAAATCTTTGTTCGTTTTGTTTTTAAAAATAACAAGTTTAATTTTAATTCTTAATGCAATTATTTTAACTGGAACAAGGATGGGACTTGTTGCTATCATTGTTTCGATATTTACTATGTTCGCTATATTATTTTTCAGGAAATTTAATTTGAAATATATTCTTGTAACATTTTTTACTAGCTCTATTATAGTTCTTTATAAATTTGTTTTTCAGGATAATGTTCTGAAAGAAAGAATTTTTGTTTGTAATCATGGATGCAAACTTAACGAAAATATCTTTGTTTTAGGTGGCAGAATTGATAA
>Ga0310343_10000215_pt1 | contig 26880 bp, 24 predicted proteins | sample HC15DNA2025_MG_FD_203519 | JGI IMG/M metagenome (GOLD analysis project Ga0310343, IMG submission 203519) | Marine microbial communities from station ALOHA, North Pacific Subtropical Gyre - HC15-DNA-20-25_MG | ecosystem: Environmental > Aquatic > Marine > Oceanic | place: Pacific Ocean: North...
CCTAGAAGCAAAATATCCGATTGTAGTTTGTTTAGACTTGCCTCGAATCCTTGACGTGCAACATTTAAATCATTGTTTTGATCCATATTCAACCTATTCTTCCTGTAACATAAGCTTCAGTTCTACTATCCTTAGGATTCCCAAATACCTGTTCATTTGTGCCATATTCTATAAGTCTTCCAATTCTTTCTTCTCCTGCAAGCATAAAAGCAGCATAATCTGAAATTCTTGTAGCCTGTTGCATATTATGTGTAACAATAAGAATAGTAACTTCAGAGGATAACTCTACTATCAAATCTTCTATAGATTGTGTCGATATTGGGTCAAGTGCTGATGCTGGCTCATCCATTAGTATTACTTCAGGATTAACTGCTAATGCCCTAGCTATACAAATTCTTTGCTGTTGACCACCGGAAATACTTAATGCGCTTTCATTAAGCCTATCCTTTACTTCATCCCAAACTGCAGCTCTTCTTAATGAACTTTCAACTACTTCATCTAAATTATCTGTTAACCCATTAATTTTAGGACCAAACGCTATATTCTCGTATATGCTTTTTGGAAAAGGATTTGGCCTTTGAAAAACCATACCTATTCTAAATCGTATTTCAGTTGGATCAACATTATCAGAATAAATTTCATTTTGAAAAAACCTCACACTACCTTTTACACTAGCTTGAGGTATAAGATCATTCATCCGATTGAAGCATCTCAAAAGGGTGCTTTTCCCGCAACCTGAAGGCCCAATAAGTGATACGATGCTATTTTTTGGGATACCCATACTTACGTTTTCAATTGCAGCAACTTCGCCATAATTTACTGATAGGTTCTCGCACTGAAGAATATTATTTGACACATCAAATTTAATTATATTTTCATTGCTTCCTGATGAAGCTATGATTGTATTATCAATTTTTCCCATTTATTTCATTTCGCTTTTATTTTATTTCTCTAGAAGTAATTTTATATCTAAAAAATTAAATTTTTATTAAAACTCTATCACTAAGTTTCTTGATTCATATGTAGACTTTATCATAACATATAAGTTATGGAAAATTTACATTCTACTGAAAAATTTATTACGCCTTCTATATTAGGTATAGAAAAAGAACAGCTATATAAATTAGCAGATCAATCAGGTGAAAAACCTTATAGGGTTGAACAACTATGGAGGTCTATTTATAAAGAGTGCAACTTAGATTTTTCAGAAATTACAATATTGCCAAAAACCTTCAGAGATTTCTTGTCAAAAAAATATACAATAAGTACATTAGAAAAAAAAATTCACTTAAATTCTGCCGACTCATCTACTACTAAACTTTTGTTTGAATTAAATGATGGAGAGTTAATCGAAAGTGTCCTTATGAGATACACCTCAGATTATGGTAAAAAAGGTAGAAAAACGGCATGTATTTCTACCCAAGCAGGTTGTGCTTTAGGTTGCACTTTCTGCGCTACAGGACAGCAAGGTTTTAGGAGAAATCTAACATCTGGAGAAATCATTGAACAGGTTTTACAGCTTCAAAAAATTGCTTTAGAAGAAGATTTTATAGAAGTTAAAGATGGGAAAAGAAAAAAAGGAGAAATACAAGGAATTACCAACATAGTATATATGGGTATGGGGGAGCCTTTGGCAAATTACAAAAATACCGTTATGTCTATAAGAAATATTATTGATAATACAGGAATAAATATTGGTTCTCGGCATATAACTATTTCCACTGTGGGATTAATTCCTCAAATAAAAAAATTGGCACAAGAAAAATTACAAATAAATCTAGCTATTTCTTTGCATGCGCCAGATAATAAAACAAGATCGGAAACTATGCCAATTAATAAAAGGTTTCCAATTGAAGAACTTATTGATGTATGTCACTATTATGTTGAAAAAACTAATAGAAGAATTTTTTTTGAGTATGTACTATTAAAAGATCAAAATGATTCACTTTCTAATGCTGAAAAACTTGGAAAATTATTAAATGGTTTGCATTGTCATGTAAACTTAATTCCTGTAAATCCTACAACCGACGGTATATATGCTAGGACAGATGATAATGCTAATAGATTATTTCAAGGGGTATTAAAAAGATTTGGGATTCCATCCACAATACGTATAGAAAAAGGTATTGATATAAATGCTGGATGTGGTCAATTACGAGAAAGAGTACTATCAAGTACCTAAGTTTTTTAGTAAAATAATCTTTCATAAATCATCAAATATTCAGACTAAATTAAAATGAATTCACCAGATGTTTACAAAAAATTAGGTATTGAAGCAGTAATTAATGCACAAAGTTGGGTTACTGTTTTAGGTGGTTCCATTATGAAGCCAGAAGTTTTATCAGCTATGAATGAAGCTTCATCTGTATTCGTTGATATGATTAAATTAAATAAATCTGCCGGAGATTTTATCGCAAAAATTTGTAATGCGGAAAAAGGCTTGATAACGTCTGGCTGCGCTGCCGCTCAAGTACTTATGGTGTCTGCTTGTATGACTGGTAAAGATGAACGCAAAATAGATCTTTTGCCGAGTTCTAGTTTGGGGAAAAATGAAGTATTATTGCATTCAAAACAACGAAACAGGTATGAAAAATCCTTCACGATGCCGGGAGCTAAAATCGTTGAATTCACATCAGAAGAGGAATTAAAATCATTAATTTCAAATAAAACAGCGTGCGTTGCTTATGTTTTAGCTCCTTGGTTAAGTAGAGGTTTAGGTTTAAGTAGAACTATAGAGTTAGCACATGAAAAAGAGGTACCCATAATAATGGATGCAGCAGCTGAACTGCCACCAAGAGCTAACTTGTCCAGATTTATTGAGATGGGTGTTGATTTAGTTGCATTTAGTGGAGGAAAAGGAATTCAAGGCCCACAGTCAACTGGGTTTTTAGCCGGAAAAAAAGATTTAGTTGATGCAGCTTTTATGAACTCTCTTAATCTTCATGCCGAACTTGCAGCTATAGGAAGGCCAATGAAAGTATCCAAGGAAAATATAGTTGGATTAGTAACAGCATTAGAAATGTTTATCGATACAGATGAGTCGAAAGAATGGAGCGATTGGTTAGATAAATCAAAAAGAATTAAAAATCGTATTGAAAATATTAAAGGAATCAAAGTTACAATTGAGGATGACGCGGAAACAAGACAAGGCCCGACTGTTGTGATTAGATTTAGAGAAAATTACAAGGGCCCATCTTTAGAAAAAATTTTATTTGAATTAGAAAATGGAAAACCTAATATTTTTGTTTCTACGCAACCAAACATCAATGAAATAAGCCTAATTATGGTAAATATTCAAGATGGAGAAGACATTATTATTGCTGAAAGACTTACTGAAATTCTTGAAAAATATTAATCATCTATAGCTTCAGCTAAAACTTCTGGAAGAAATCTAGCATTTTTAGAAGTTCCATCAATAATTTGTTGTTTACATGAAACACCAGTAATAACTACTGAATCATCATCATCACTTTTTTCAAGAGCAGGGAATAACCTCTCTTGAGCCATTTTAATTGATATATCATAATTTTTCTTTTCAAACCCAAAAGAGCCAGCCATTCCACAGCATCCAGCATCAATAATTTTAGCATTGAAATTTTTAGGTAGATTTAAAACTAATTCTGTAGGATTAGGGCCTACCAATGCTCTTTGATGGCAATGAAGTTGGATGTTAATATTTGACTTTTTTTCATTCCATTTGATCTGTTCTTTTCCGTCATTTAGTGTTTTAGCTATTATTTCTTCAATCATAAATGTATTCTCTGCTACTTTTGTGGCTTTTTTATTTTTGTTAAGTAAATCAGGATATTCATCTTTTAGGGTCATCATACAACTAGATTCGGACCCAACAATTTTGTACCCCTTTTCGACATATTCATATAACAGGTCTACATTATATTTAGCATTTTTTGCCGCTTGGTCTAAAAGTCCTTTAGAAATCATTGGCCTTCCACAACATTTTCTTTCTAAGATTTCAATTTCAAAACCTAAATTTTCTAAAATTTTAGTTGCGGCTATACCAGATTCAGGGTGATTAAAATTCATGTATGTGTCATGAAATAAAATTATTTTTCCTCTTGATTTTGATGATTTAGATTTATGCTTTTTGAACCATTTTTCAAAGGTGAAATTTGCTAGTGCAGGTAGCGGTCTTCTGCTATCAAAACCAAAAAATTTTTCGTTGATTTGTCTAAAGAAATAAGATTTGAAAACTAGATTGGTAACAAATGAAAATTTTGACCCCAAAGAATTTAAGAGATGTATATTTCCTATGATTTTTGATGCGATTGGTGTCCCATTTTTTTTATTATAATTATATAAAAACTCAGATTTAATTTTAGCCATATCGACATTTGATGGGCACTCAGACTTACAAGACTTACATTCAACGCATAGGCTAAGTACATTAAAAAGTTCTTTCGATTGAAATTTTTCATGAGGGAGTTTTCCAGTGATAATACTTCGAAGCACATTTGCCCTACCTCTAGTGGAATGCATTTCTTCCCTTGTTGCTTGATAGGATGGACACATCGCTCCTGCTTTTAACTTTCTACACGCTCCAACTCCTGTACAGTTTTCAATAGCTGATGCAAATCCTCCTTCTTTACTCCAATCATATCTTGTGGTGATATCAATAGTTTTATAATTATGCCCATATCTTAAATTTTCAGTTAATGGTGTTGTATCAAAAATTTTTTTTGGATTCATTATTCCTTTGGGATCGAAAGTTGATTTTACCTCCCTAAAATGGTTAACTAAATCTGCACCAAACATTTTTTCTGCCCAAGCTCCACGAACTATTCCGTCTCCATGCTCGCCACTAAGTGAGCCCCCGAATTCTAAAACTAGGTCTGAAACTTCAGCAGAAATTTTTTCCATAGTCTTTATACCTTCTTTGTCCTTCAAATTAACAACTGGCCTTATGTGTAAACATCCAACTGAGGCATGTCCATAATATCCAGCTTCAGTATTATTTGACCTTACAATTTCATCGAAACGTCTAACATACTCAGGTAATTTTTCTGGCGATACAGCTGTGTCTTCAACAAATGCTACAGGTTTTGCATCTCCTGGTATGTTCATCAGTAGCCCTAATCCAGCTTGCCTCATTCCCCAAACTAGATTTTGTTCAGACCCATTGAATAGTTTAGTAGCAGCGTAAGGCTTACCGTCTTTCTTCATTCTTTCATCTAGTTTTTTAAGTTTATTTTGTACCTCTTTTTCAGAATCTCCAGTCATCTCAACAACTAATATGTCTGTTGGTTCACCATTAAGAAAGGTTAAGTTTCTAGAAAATCCTAAAGATTCTCTAGCCTGGCGTATAATCATTTCCCCAATATGCTCTACTGCTGCAGGGTTTTCTTCAAGAGTTGCAACTGTGGCTTCCATGGCTGAATTTATATCATTGAAATGTAATACTGAAAGAGCCTTAAATTTAGGAATCTCTTCAATTTTTACCTTAGCTTTTGTTATTGCTGCTAGTGTGCCTTCTGAGCCCACCATGATATTAGATAAATTTAATTTATTAGTTCCTTGTATGAGATCTAAATTATATCCACCCACTCTTCTAAGAACTTTTGAAAACCTTTTTTCGACTTCAGTAGATGAATTTTTTGCAATATTAATTAAATCTTTATAAATATTACCTTCAAAAGAGTTAGATTTAGATTTGATTATTACTTCTTCAAAGTCTAGTTCTCTGAAATCAGCAAGAGATCCATCGGATAAGATCACTTCCATATCAATTATTTGGTCAACAGTTTTTCCATATACTACCGAATGAGCTCCGCATGAATTATTTCCGAGGGCTCCTCCAACATTAGCTCGTGATGTTGTACTTGGGTCAGGAGTAAAAAAAAGGTTATATTTTTTCAAGTTAGTGTTCAGTTGGTCGATAGTTATACCAGGCTGGGTTTTTACCCATTTTTCTTCAGGGTTTATATCGATTATTCTATGCATATACTTTGAAAAATCTATAACTATAGAGTGATTTACAGTTTGACCTGAAAGCCCGGTTCCTCCACCTCTTGGAAGAATACTGACATTATTTTTATATGCGATCTTAATTATGTTTGAAACATCTTCATTAGTGCGCGGTAATACAACTCCAATTGGCTCCATTGAGTATATAGAAGCATCGGTAGAGTACATTTGTTTTGTTATCTCATCAAACCTAACTTCACCAGAAATATTTTTTTTCAGTTCATTTTCTAGATCTGTATAAGAGGAGTTGATTTTTCTATTTAATGTACTTACCATTATTATTCAATCATTTATGAGTTTTTTCTGGTTTAACAAATGAAAATATTATACTACCCATTATAATAGAAATTATTATTGCTAAGGAAAGGTATACATCTCCTAATTCGCTAATTATATGAAAACCATGAAATAAATATTCCACTATCATTTTTAAGCCTATAAAGCCTAGAATTAAAGCCAATCCATACTGGAGATATCTAAAGATGTTTACCATGCCAGCAAGTAGGAAGTATAATGGCCTCATGCCAAGTATAGCCATAGTGTTAGAACTCCATACTATAAATGGGTCATCAGTAATTCCAAAAACCGTAGGGATTGAATCAATTGCAAAAATTATGTCTGATGTTTCGAGTACTATTACTACCATCAAGAAAGGTGTAGCATATCGGACATTTTTTATTTTAGTGAAAAATTTGGTTCCATGATATTCTTTAGTTACAGGCATAATTTTTTTAAAAGCTTTCACTGCAAGGTTATTTGATGGGTCAACTTCATGATCACCTGCAAAAGCTAATTTATAGGCTGTGTATATTAGGAATCCACCTAATATAAGTAAAAACCATGAAAAGGTATTTATAGCTGCAACACCAATTGTTATAAATAATGCTCTAAAAATAAGAGCTCCAAGAATCCCGTATAAGAGACCTTTTGCTTCGTATTTTTTAGGAAGTTTAAAATATTTGAATATAACAATAAAGACAAATAAGTTATCAAGGCTTAAGGCTCTTTCCGCCACATATGCTGTAGTATACTCTATGCCTAATTTTGTTGAACCGATCTCTATGAAGATCCATGCACCAATTGCTGCAGCAACTCCTGTCCAAAAAAGTGTTCTGTAAGCAGCCTCTTTCATTGATACTTCTTTTGTTTGACGAGAAACATATAGATCAATGATTAATGCAATGACAAGAACTATATTAAAAATTATCCAGTGTGAAAAAGTTACCAATATATTTTCCGAAATCTTATTTTTAGTTTAAAAAAATTATAATATTTTACTTATTATATATACTTGATTTCCTCTTGGTGTATTAACATTTACCTCTTCTCCAACATTTTGTCCAAGAACTGCAGATCCAAGTGGAGAAACTGTTGAGATTTTTCCATCTAAAGGATTTGCTTCATTAGCCTCAACTAGTTGATACTTCCCTGAAGTTTTTGAGGTTTTATCTGTTAATTCAAGTTTAGAGCCTATTTGAACAATTTTAGAATTACTCTTTGAGCCATCTATAACTACTGCTGCCTTTAGTGTAGCTTCAATTTCTCTAATCTTTCCTAGCGTCATCCCTTGACTTTCCCTTGCTGCTTCAAGCGGGGCATTCTCTCTAACATCACCATCTGCTGCAGCTCTTTGTATTTCAGCAGTCAATTTAATTCGTTCTTTTTGAAGGGATGCAAGCTGCTTAGTCATCTCATTATAACCACTTTGCGTTAGTCTAATAGTGGGACTAGAAATCATAGATTTACCTTTGGAAGAAACTTTAGATTTGCGCAACCTTAAGTGTGTCGCTAGATTTAACTTCACATATTCTTTCTTTTTCATAAAAATCAAAAATTCTTTAGTAGATGTAATTCTATCGGTAAGATCTCTAGAGGTATTTTTTGGCCCAAAATTTTCATTATATTCACCAATTTCTGATGGTGCTATAGAAGATGTGAATCTTTCTCCCCCAATCCATCTAACAAATTTTGCAACGTCGGATTGTGAGTTTCTTTTATTTTTTTTAGGGAGTTGCTTGACATATTCTTGAAATGCATCATTGATAGTTATTGAAATTTCTTCTTTAGATTCGCCGTTTTTTGTGATTTCTTCACTCATAATTAATTTTTCCCACTTGATATTTAAACATAAACCACCTTTAATGATAATTCTGAAACTTCATTAAGACAAATCAACTAGTTATTTTTTCCATTGACATTCCGTTATTTAGGCTATTAAACTTAATAAGTAAAATAAATAACTTTTTTGAAATTATGCCTAAACGTACTTATCAGCCTAAAAACAGAAGAAGAATGCGAGTTCATGGATTTCGCTCAAGAATGAGTTCCAAGAATGGTCGTTCCGTATTGGCTAGACGTAGAAGCAAGGGCAGATTGCACTTAACAGTATAGTTAACTTGGACTTTTCTCGGAAATATCGTATTACTAAAACTAAAGAATTTGCAGAAGTTTATAATTTGGGAAAATGGTTTAATAGTCCACTTATAGATGTATCAGTTAAATCTAATACATTAGGCATTACTAGATTGGGACTATCTGTTTCTAAATCGGTTGGCAGTGCACACAAAAGAAATTTAATTAAGAGAAGATTAAGAAGTTTATTTATTAGTACACACAATATACAAAAGGGTTGGGACATAGTAGTTATACCAAAGAAAGAATCGCTAGAAACAGACTTTAAATTATTTAGAAAAACTTTTATAAATTCTTTGCAATACTTATCTGTTATTCCAATAACTACTACAAATTCCGAAAATTTAAATGAAAAATAGAATAGTAAAATTAGTATGGAAGTTTTATAAACTTTCAATCTCTCCATACTTACCTAGTCAATGTAGGTATTATCCTACTTGCTCCGAATATTCATACGAGGCCTTTTGTGAATTTGGCATAATCAAGGGGATGTATATGAGTTTAGTTAGAATCCTTAAATGTCGTCCATCAAATAAAGTTATATATGATCCTGTAAAGATTCAGGAGAAAAATTAAAGTGATTCAGAAAAGTAAATTATCAATTTTTTTGTTTATACTAGTTACGATATTTTTCTCTGGCTGTATGAATGATCTTTCTCCACAAGGAGGCTGGGCGGACCCTCTAATATATGATGAAAAAATTATTGTCCCAACGAAAAAAGGTGAGTTCGTTCAGTTCGATTTAAACTCTAATACGGTTGATAGGAACTGGGGTTATAAAAATAATGTTAGTGTAGGTTCTACATATTCAAGTCCGATATCTGCTGGCAATGACTTTATTGGAACAGCATATTCATGTAGAGGTGATGATTGTGAAGGCCAGATTTATAAAATTAATAAAAATTCGGGTCTATTATTATGGGGAGAAGATGGATATCAATTAAAGACAAAATTAATTGGTCCTATAGCTAAACTTGATGAAAAGATATATGTTTCTACTTCATCAATATCTGATACAAATAATTCTGATCCAGGCTATTTTTTTGAGTTTATTTTAGATGATAATTACTTATATGAATCTTGGAGATTACCTTTATCAGGAGCCTCTTGGGGAGGTGTACTCATAAATAATTCCATCGCATATGTACCAACAATGTCTGGAGTGTTGTACGCAATAGATTTGTCGTCGGATGAAAATTACATGAATCCTAGTGATAGAATTCTTTGGACTTTTCAATCAAAAGGCGCAATTTATAGTTCTCTTTACATAAACGGCGATTTCATATATTTTGGAGATTTCTCCAATACACTTTACAAAATAAATATTTCTAGTGATAAAAAAAATAATATTACTCAATTAGATTCCAAATTAGGCGAATGGAGTAAAAAATTAGATTCTTGGATAGGTACTCCAGCAATCATTGAAGATGATAATTTATTCGTATTTTCATTGGCTGGAGAAATTTATTCTCTCAAAGATGATACTGGTGAAACGATTTGGAAAACGAAAATTCCAGAAGGTCAAATAGTTTCTAGTCCTGTTTTATTTAATCGTAGCAGAGGAACTATTACAGAACGATCTCTAGCTATTCCTTCTTCTGAGAAAAATGTTTATATAATTTCTGTATTAGATGGAAGGGAACTTGGAATGTTCATTACTGAAGACTCAGTTGTTTCAAGTCCTATATTTCATGATGAAAGAATTTATCTACAAACCAATAATGAGTTTAGGTGGTTTTCGACCATTTCAACTAATCTTGAAGGTTGCTTTGATTTAGATTCAGGAGGTTTCTGTGATGGTTAGGATATTTGGGGTATCAAGATGGAATTTTTAGGAACTTTGTGGTTAGAAATAATAATGAGGCCAATGATTAATAGTTTGGCTATACTTTACTATATATTATTTTCTAATTTTGGACTAAGTATAATTGTTTTTACAATATTTATTCGAATATTAATGATCCCGCTTACTATCAGGCAGACTAGTCAGATGAAAAAATTACAATCTATACAACCTAAAATGAAGGCTATTCAGGAAAAATATAAAGGTAAATCAGGCGATGCGAGAAGAAAAATGTCATCTGAAACAATGGGCCTTTACAGAGAAGCTGGAGTAAGTCCTATAGGATGTCTAGGTCCAATGATAATTCAGATGCCACTATGGATAGGTTTATATCGTGCAATTGTTCAAACAATGCCTTCAACTCCAGAGGGAATGGCGAAATTATCAACTCTATTTTACTCATGGAATCCTGCTATTTCAGTAGTTCCTTTTGATAGCGAGTTTCTTGGTATTTTGCTAGTTGACTTAGTTTCTAGCGCATATTTTCCATGGAATTATTTATTACCTGTTTTAGTAGGGGTATCAATGTTTGTACAGCAAAAAATGACAACAAATCCTACGTCTGACCCTAGGCAAAGACAAACTAATCAAATGATGCTTTGGATGATGCCAATAATGTTTGGATTTTTTACATGGCAATTTCCAGCAGGTTTAGGTCTATATATATTATTTTCAAACATTGTTGGTGTGATCATACAATATTATGCAAGTGGGAAACAACCGATAGAACTTTTCGGTAATTTATATCTTGGGACAGAGCAAACTCGTTTGGAAAGAAAGCAACTTTTAGAAATGGAATCTAATCCAAATACAAAAAACAATAACAAGGAGGAAAGTAGCAATGACGAAGATGAAGAAATTCTCGGGAAAAACAGTAGACGAAGCAACCGAAATCGCGCTAAAAGAGATGGGCGTCGAGCTAGAAGAAATAGACATAAAGGTAGATAATCCCGGTAGATCTGGAATTATGGGCTTTGGAGGTGAGCCAGCGGAAATTACAGTCACGCTTTTGCAATCAAAAAAAACTACGAAAACTCAAAAGAAATCAGTGGCTAAAAATAAAAAAGAAAAAAAATCTGATGTAAAACCTAAAGAAAGTAAAAATTTTACTCCTAAGGACGATGAATCCACTAAAAGTGAATCTTCTGAAAACATCCAAGAAGTTGAACAATTGTCTTCAGAACTTTTAGATTATTTTTTAAGCTCAATCGGAGTAGTGGCAGATACGTATATTCGTGAAGATTCAAATAGTTCAAGGGTGTCATTTGAAATAGAAGGCGAAGATTCAGCGTTGCTTATCGGAAAAAGAGGAGAAACACTTCAGTCAATACAATTTTTAGTTAGAATGATTACTAGTAAACAATTAGGTAGAAAATCAAATATACAGATTGACATTGAAGATTATAGAAGAAGAAGAGTTAGGACGCTCAGGAATATTGCAAGAAATTTAGCAAAAGAAGTCATTGAATCAGGCGAAGAGAGAACATTGGAGCCTATGTCACCCGTAGATAGAAGAATAATACATGTTGCTCTTTCTAAAAATTCTAAAATAGTTACAGAGTCAGAAGGTAAAGGTAGAGACAGATTTGTTGTCGTAAAACCAAAATAATTTTTATTTATGAAAAATAAATTTTTGTATGATTTTATTTCTGTAGGTAGCCTTTCATATGACAGAAATAAATATGACGATGTTATCAATCATAGTCCTGTTGCTGGTGGAGCAGCGGCCTACTCAGCTAAAACTTCTATGGACTTAGGGCTAAGAACAGGTATGGTTACCTCAATCAGTGATGATTATCCCCTAAAAAAATATTTAAAACAAGTAGATCTTATAAGAAAAAATAAAGCAAAGATTCCAGTATTTTATAACTATTTTTCTGGCCAAACTCGAGTGCAAAAATTATTTGATTTTTCTACTCATATTACTGCTAACAATTTACCAAAAAATCTTTCTACAAAAATTCTTTTTGTAGCACCTTTATTTGATGAAATTTCTCCTGATTGCTATGATTGGTTTAACAATGAAATTTCGTGTTTAGTTCCATCTGGTTGGTTTAGAGAAAAGCGTAATAATTCAAGTGTTTTTCTAAAAAATAATATTTCAAAAATTCATAAAGGAAAGTGGGATATAGTAGTTGTTTCAAATGATGAATTAATATCTGCTAACATTAGTTTGTCAGATCTAAGTAAAATTTCTAAATATCTTTGTGTAACAAAAGGTAATCGAGGAGTTGAAATTTTTACAAATAATGAAAGTTTTTTAGTGCCGGCATTTGAAGTTAAACATAAGGATCTTAATGGTGCTGGAGATGTCTGGGCTACTTCCTTTACCATAGCAATTTCTCAAGGCAAAAATCATATTGAATCAGCTCAATTTGCTAATGCATGCTCGGCAATATCTATTAAGTATAAAGGATTAGAATTTAGATTGATTGATAGAGAAATTCATCAGTTGATTGATACCATATAATTATCAATTTGATTAGTTACTTCTTTTTTGTTAATTAGCCCACCTGACTGTTTCCATAGTATTTTATTTTCATTAGACAATATTAGGTAACTTGGGGTAGTAAAAGCATTTAAATCTTTTATTATCCCAAAGTTATTTTTATTACTTACATCTAATTTTAAAAATATAACATCTAAACTAAATTTATTAACTAGCTCAAGCTCAAGCTCTCTGATAAATGGTTCATTGATTATGCAACCTATACAAGTTTTTGAGTATATTTGAATAAATTTAATTTTATCGTAATTTAGTATGTCAGATGAGTCAACTTTTTGATCTAATTCTTTTGGTGTGAGTGAATTAATTATTATAAAAATTACAAAAATACTTAGAGAAAATAAAAATAATGATAAAAATTTGTTTTTTGTTATTTTAAAAATTATAAATAATAAAATAACTACCAAAATAGGGATAAAGATTATTAATGAATAATGGTTGATAAAATTATTCATTAACTAAATTTTTCCAAGCATGAGTATAGTAGAACCAGCAATTACCCACAAAATTATATTAATTATTATTGGAAAATCAGAAAGTAAAATTTTTTCTGGAGTTTCTCCTTTATTATCATGATAAAGTAAGTATGTATACCGAATAATACCAAACGCGACAAAAGGTATTGTTATCATCATAGAATTATTTTCTGGCACATTAGAGTTAGATTCTGAGTTAAAAGTGTAAAGAGTGTAGCATATAAGAGTTGCTGAAGAAACAATATTTAAAATACTATCAAGAAAGGGTACAGAGTACTTACTAAGTACAATTCTTTGATTGTAATTACTTGATGGATTCAAATTTTTTATTTCTGATCTACGTTTGCCGATAGCTAACATTAATGAACCAAGTCCAGTGACGACATAAAGCCAAGGTGAAATAGTAAGGTCTAATTCTATCTGATTTTCATCAATTGTTATTATAGAATAATCGATTGCAATTGAACCCATAATTGCTCTAATAACAAAACTTGCGGATATACACAAAATATCTATTATTACTATATTTTTTAGATATAAACTATAAAATACATTAATTATTAAATAAGTAAATGTTGCCAAGAACATTTGGTAAGAGATTGTGTATGAAAGAGTAAGACTGGATGTAATCAATATTATTGTAATTATTATAGCGAGCTTAACAGAAATATCTCCTTTGGCAATTGGTCTATTTTTTTTAGAAGGATGGTTTTTATCTTGGTTGATATCTAAGAGATCATTCAGATAGTAGACAGCCGAAGTAATTAGTATTGCTATTCCAAATGCTAATAATGACTTCAAAATTATTGAAATTACTCCTGAAATATCTTCCTGATTAAACCAAATATTAATAGTGAAAAAAAGAGGAATTAAAACAAGAAAGTTTTTTGTTATTTGTTGCGGTCTAGAGGTAACTATTATTTGTTTTAATTTTTTCATAACTTATAAAGTTTACAATAATATAATCAGGTTATGATATAAAATGTTTTCTAATAACAATGTTTAAAAAAGAAAAAATTAAACTTAATGCTCTTTTACAAGAGAAAAATATAGCGAAAGACTTAAGGCATGCTGAGGCATTAATTTTGTCTGGCAAGGTGATATTAAATTATGGTAAAACTTATCCTACTCCTGGCTTATTAGTTGACAAAAATATTCATATGAAAATTTTAGATTCACCTGATTTTGTATCTAAAGGAGGGCATAAGTTGAAATTTGCCTTAGAAAAATTTAGAATATATGTTGAGAATTTTACATGCTTAGATATCGGATCTTCAACCGGTGGATTTACAGATTGTTTGATTAAAAAAGGTGCTAAAAAAGTTTATTCTGTTGATGTCGGCAGAGGACAATTACACAATAACTTAAGAAATAATAAAAAAGTAATAAGTTTAGAAAGAACTAATGCAGCCTTTGGATTGAATATACCGGATGTAATTGAATTTTTAGTAGCAGATGTTTCATTTACTTCGCTAAGTATAGTCCTTCAAAAAAATTTGAGCTTACTAAAAAATAATGCTGGTTTGTTAGTATTGTTAAAACCTCAATTTGAGACTCATAAAAAGCTTGTTCCAAGGGGAGGAATAATAGAGGATATTTCAGTTTATTCTTCAGTTATCGGTAAATTTATAAATTGGGCGGTAAAAAATAAACTTAGGATATTAAATATTTCAAAATATAATCATGATAAAAAAAATATCAATACCGAATTTTTGATTTATTTAAAAAAATATTAGTAATAATTTTGATAATTCTTACTATATTTTCTTGACCAAAATTCATTTCAAAGTTAGAGTGACAGTGTGCATAAAATTTTTTCTTAATTATTATTCAAATTGACTAAATTAAATTATTTTAATAGACAAGATAAACCTCATGAAGAATGTGGTATTGTTGGAATATATAATCCAAAAAAAAATGTAGCAAAAGATTTGTTTTTTGGTTTGTTTTCATTACAACATAGAGGTCAAGAGAGTGCAGGAATAGCCACTTCATCAGGCTTTGGTATCAACTTACAAGCAAATATGGGTTTAGTTTCTCAAGTATTTAATGAGGAAAATATATCTAAGTTATCTGGAGGTGTTGGTATTGGTCATACTAGGTATTCAACTATGGGTGGGAGTAAAAAAAATAATGCACAACCATTGATTGCTTCGGGTATAAGGGGGGAAATTGCTATAGGGCATAACGGTAATGTTATAAATGCTTCTGAATTAAGAGAAGAATTATCTATAGAATTTGGTTCAAAGTTTGAAAGATCTTCCGATACTGAAGTTATATTAGAGATGTTTGCAAATGCCCCTGGAAAAAATTGGTTTGAAATATCTTCATATGTTATGAGAAGGCTAAAAGGTGCTTATTCTTTAGTAATTATGAATGACGATGAATTAATTGCAGTTAGAGACCCACTTGGGATTAGGCCATTATGCTTAGGAAAACTTGATGATGGATGGGTAGTTGCATCAGAGAGTTCAGCTCTTGATAATTTGGGAGCCCAGTTCATAAGAGAGATAGAAAATGGTGAGACCTTAGTTATAAATTCTGAAGGAGTAAAATCTAAGATATGGAATGGTTCTAGTAAGAACCATAAAATGTGTATATTTGAGCACATTTATTTTGCTAGGCCCGATTCAATTTTGAATGGGGAATTGGCATATGAGACTAGATTTAGGCTTGGATCTGAATTATTCAAAGAACATCCTGTAAAAGCGGATATTGTTGTGGGAATTCCAGATTCCTCAACTCCTCATGCCGCAGGCTTAGCTGCTGCATCTAAAATACCTTATTCTGATGCAATTATTAGAAATAGGTATGTTGGTAGAACATTTATAAATCCTGATCAAAGTTCTAGAGATACAAATGTTGCTAATAAGTTTAATCCAATGAAAGAAATTATAAATGGTAAACGATTGATTGTTGTTGATGATTCGATAGTTAGGAGTACAACCATAAAAAAAGTAATATCAATGTTAAGAAAAGCTGGTGCAAAAGAAATTCATGTCAGAGTTGCATCTCCTCCTATAAAATCTACCTGCCACTTTGGGGTTGATATGGCTACCTTAAGTCAACTGATTGCTGCGAATAAAACTAATGACGAGATAAGAGACATGATTAATGCCGATAGTTTAGCTTATTTGTCAGTTGAGGGATTACAAAAAGCTACGAAATCCAAAAAATCTGAGTATTGTAAAGGATGCTTTACAGGTAAATACCCTATACCAGTCCAATTAGAAATGGATAAATTAACTTTAGAAAAAGAAATGAAAACATGAAAAATAAAAAGTCCAAAACATATTTGGAATCAGGTGTAGATTTAACTAAAGCTAAAATTCTAAAGGAATCAATTAGCGACATTGCTGAATCTTCTTACAATAAAAATGTAATTTCGGGGCCTGGAGCCTTTGGAGGAGTATTCAATCTTGCTGATTCAGGGGAAGACTACTTGGTTTCAAGTACAGACGGAGTCGGAACTAAATTAAGAATTGCAAATATACTTAACAATCATTTCACAGTTGGAGAGAGCATAGTAAATCATTGTATAAATGATATTTTACCATCAGGAGCAAAACCTTTATTTTTTTTAGATTATATAGGGGCAAACGGATTTGATACTAAAAAAGTTACAGAGATAGTTCAAGGTATTTCATATGCTTGCAAGCAGTCTAAATGTGTTCTCCTAGGCGGAGAAACAGCATCAATGCCTGATACATACAATGATGAAGATTATGATCTTGTAGGATTTATTGTAGGAAAAGTAAAAAAAGTAGATTATTTATCACCTTCTAAAACAAATATAGGTGACTTAATATTAGGGCTACCATCTAATGGTCTGCATACTAATGGTTACTCATTAGTAAGAAATATATTTGATACTGAGAATAACCCAAGCATATTGGAAGAGATAGTACCGAAAACTAATAAAAAGTTGGGAGAAATACTATTATTACCTCACAAAAGTTATCTTGATGAATTATCCTCAATATTAAATAACATCAATGGGCTATCCCATATAACTGGGGGTGGTTTTTACAAAAATATCCCAAGATCAATTGATGAAAATCTATCAGCAGAAATTCAAATCAATAGCTGGAGAATTCCGGAAATTTATGAATTTATTAGGAAAGAAGGTAATGTCGACTTAGAAGAAATGTATAGAGTATTCAATATGGGGATAGGTATGGCAGTAATCATTGATCCAAATAAATACTATGAGATAAAAAAACAACTGCCTAATTCAATTCTAATCGGTAAATTAGTAGAAAATTCAAATGAAAAAAATAACGTAAAATTAATAGGCTTGTAGGCTTATATAAGGAGAGTGAATGAGAGCTTTAATTTCTGTTTCTGATAAATCTAATCTTGAATTTTTGGCTAAAGAATTTATTGATCTAGATATTGAAATAATTAGTACCGGAGGTACCGCAGACTATCTAAGAGAATTAGGTATAAGCGTTGTAGATGTAAGTACAGTTACAGGGTTTCCAGAAATATTAGATGGAAGAGTTAAAACCTTAAATCCTTTTATACATGGAGGACTTTTAGCTAAAAATTCAGACCCAAAGCACATCACTCAAATCGAAGAGTATTCTATAAAAAAAATTGATATTGTAATAAATAATTTATATCCATTTAATAAAACTATTTCAAAAAAAAATGTAAGTATTAATGAAGCCTTAGAAAATATAGATATCGGTGGCCCGGCTATGACAAGAGCTGCGGCAAAAAATTTTGAAGACGTTCTTGTTGTAGTCGATCCAAAAGATTATAAAAATTTTATTGAGCAAATAAGAGAAGAAAATATTACTTTAGATTATAGAAAATATCTTGCATCAAAAGCATTTCAACATACAGCTGCTTATGATGCTAATATTGCAAGTTTTCTTTCAGGTGAAAAATTAATTTACTCAAACGAATTATCTATGACATGGAAAAAAATATCAGAAACGAGATACGGTGAAAACCCTCACCAAAAATCGGCAGTCTACTCAAATATAAATGAGACAAATGGAATAGTTAATTCAAAACTTATTCATGGATTAGATATGTCTTATCTAAATTATTTTGATGCAGACGCTGCATGGGATATTGTGAATGAATTCTCAGAACATTGCGTTGCTATAATAAAACATGCAAACCCATGTGGTTTGTCTACTAATAGAAACCAAGCAAAAGCCTATAAAAACGCTTTTTCTGGCGACACAATATCAGCTTTTGGTGGAATTGTAGGATTTAATTCAACAGTTACATATGAAACTGCTTTGGAAATGAAGGGTATACTATATGATGTAATTGTAGCTCCTGACTACGAAAAATCTGCATTGGAATTATTGAAACAAAGAAAACGCACAAGAGTTTTACAAGCCTCCAAAACAGTAAACAAATCTTTACAAATAAGGAATGTATCAGGAGGTGTTCTTATTCAAGAAAAAGACAATAAGTTTGATAATTATAATAAATGGGAATGTGTGACAAAAGAAAAGCCTTCTAAAAAAGATATCCTTGATATGGAGTTTGCTTGGAAAGCTTGTAAGTATATTCATTCGAATGCAATTGTCTTTGCAAGAGATCAAATGATCAAAGGAATGGGAGCGGGACAACCAAATAGAGCCATTAGTGTTTATCTTGCAGGAAAAAATTTGATCCACAAAGAAAACAAAAATTTTGTTATGGCTAGTGATGCTTTTTTCCCTTTTCCAGATGGTATAGAATTAGCTCATAAATATGGTGCATCAATAATTATTCAGCCCGGAGGTTCTATTAATGATAAAAAAGTTATAGAATGTGCTGATAACCTTGGAATAATTATGATGTTTACGAATACAAGACATTTTCTACATTAATTTTATATATGAGTAAAAAAATATATGAGTAAAAAAAGTATCGACATAGTTATACCTGTTTTAAATGAAGAGAAGTCTTTACCAATTTGTTTAGAAAAAATATTATTTTATATAAAAGATAATAAACAGTATAAATGGTATATTATTATTGCTGATAATGGCTCTACGGATTCTACAAACTTAATCGCTAGTTCATATGCAGAACAATATAAGAATATTTCTCTTGTTACTTTATCTAAAAGAGGAAGAGGTAGAGCTCTTAAAAAAGCTTGGTTGTCGTCACACTCGGATGTAAGCATGTATATGGATGTAGATTTATCTACTGATTTGAAATTTACTACTTTATTGGTAGATGAAATAATTAAAAATAATTATGATGTAGCTATAGGCTCAAGATTGCATAGAAAATCAAAAGTATATGATAGAACTTTAGTAAGAGAATTTACTTCTAGAGCTTATAATCTCTTAATTCATATGATTTTTCCTTTTCCAGGATTTAAGGATGCCCAGTGTGGATTCAAGGCTATTTCTAAGAATATAAGAAAGAATCTATTACATAAAATAAAAGATAATGAATGGTTTTTTGATACAGAATTATTATTGTTATCAAAAAAATATGGGTATAGAATTTCAGAAATACCTGTGATTTGGAAAGATGATCCAGATACTAGAGTAAAAGTAATCTCTACGGCCATAAAAGATATTAAGGGCCTTTTGAGAGTGAGACTTAAATTTTAGATAAATCATAGGTAACGTTTTATAATTTAAAATATAATTATGACATCATTAAATGACCAAGATAAATTTCAATCTCCTTTTGTAACATATAATTCAGTTGTTACGGGTGCAACAGCAGATAATGAATTAACTAGATCAATGACAATATTGAGAAACGAGGGAATAAATCCTTTAGTTGTTATGGAAATTACATCTGAATCTAATGGTGTTTTGTGTGGAGTTACAGAGATTCAAACGTGGCTAAGAGATTGGTTATTTTCTTTGCCAAAAAATTCTAGAGGTCTTTGGTCAGTTCAAGAAGGTAGCGATATTGATAAGGGAGAAGTTGTAGTAAGAATCGTTGGACCGTATGCATCTTTTGGCCTATATGAGACTGCAATATTAGGTTCTTTGTCATCATCCTCTGGATGGGCCACTGCAGCGAAAGAATGTGTGAAGGCTGCAAATGATATTCCTATTGTCTGTATGGGTGCGAGAAATATACATCCCCAAGTTGTTGGAATAATGGATTATTCAGCTAGGATAGGTGGCTGCGCTGCAACATCTACTGCTATTGGGTCAGATTTACACGGTGGTACCCCATCTGGAACTATGCCGCATTCAATGATACTGTTATTTGGCGATACATTGAGAGCAGTATTAGCTTTTGATAAGCATATGGCTGCTGATGTTCCTAGAGTTGCACTTGTGGATACATTCAGAGATGAAGCTCAAGAATCAGTTGAAATAGCTAGGTCTTTAAAGAGAAAATTAAGAGGAATTAGGCTTGATACCCCTAAAGAGAGAGGCGGTGTTACTCCGAGTATGGTTTTTGAAATTCAGTCAAGATTAAGAAATGAAGGATATGATAATGTTGATATATATGTCAGCGGCGGATTAAATCCTGAAAGAATAAAGGAATTTGTTGATAGTGGGGCTCCTGTTATTGGTTTTGGCGTTGGTAATTATATATCTGCAGCTAGTCCTTTGTCTTTTACAGCAGATTTAAAGGCTATTCAATCAGATAAGGTGAAATTTGATAACAGTAATATTGATGATGTAGATCAGTTAATGGAAAATTTTATAGCTATTTCAAAACGAGGTAGACTACCTGGAATAACAGATAATAATAAACTAATTAGACTATTTTAAATAATTCAAACTAAGTTTTGTTGCATTAGAATCAAATTTTTTTACTTTTGCCCATTCTGCAACCCTTAATCCTACTATCCATATTATCCCTTTTTCATTTTCTAGTACCAAAATTTCTTCTCTGTGTCTATCGGGTATGTTTTGTTTTTTAAGGAAATTATATGCGTTGATTTCTTCTTTCATTCCCAAAGGTCTAAATACATCTTTTCTTGTGATAGTTCGTAGTTTAATTGAATCTAATGATACATTTGTAGAAATATATATTACTAGTTTATTGCTGGGGGGGAAATTACTTGGGCATTTTTCTAATTTAGCACTTATGGAATATTTTGTGTTGGGTAAACTGGTAGTGATAGTTTCTTCTGATTTAAGGTAATTAAGTTTTGTATATTTTTTAGTAATTATTTTTTTTATTTTTGAGTTGTTTCCATTCTCTAAAAATGTAAAAGTTTTTTTGTCAAAATATAAAATGATTTTTCCTGGGAGGTATACTTTTTTCCCGCTGTTTTTGTATATCAGGTTAGAAATCTTTAATATATGTTTTTTGTCTAAACTTCCCTTGTGGCTATAGTTTGTTGCCCAAATTTTCATCATAATTTTTGCAGTAAGTTCTATAGGTAATTTATTAAGAACATCTCTCTTGTAGGTATTTTTTTTATCAGTGATAATTTTTTTATAATATTTTTCAGTGATCCAATCTAAAATTTTGATTTCTGAACTTAAATTTTTTGAGAGTTTAGAAATGTTTTCAATGCTTCTACTCGAGACTTTATTTAGTTCTGGCATAATACCTAATCTAATCTTATTACGAGTATATATTTTTTTCTGATTTGAAAGATCAATTAAAGGTTTTACATTGTTTGTTTCACAATATTTTATGCATTCAAATTTTCTAATATCTAACATGGGTCTTAAGACTTTTAGAAAACGATTTTTTGATAAAATTTTCATCCCCGATATTCCAGCTAAACCTGACCCTCTTATTGAGTTATGAATAACTGTTTCAGCTTGATCATCCATAGTATGTCCTAAAAGTATAATATCTGTATGGTATTTTTTTGCCATTGATTGAAAAAAATCATATCTAGCATTCCTCCCTGCTAACTCTATTGAAATCTTTTCTTTCTTTGCTATTTTGGGAATATCAATTTTATGAGAGAAAAAATCCACAGAAAGATCTTTGCATATTTTTCTAGATTCTTCTTCGTAAAAATCAGAATTTTTTTCTATTAAATGATTAAGGTGTAAAGCAATTATTCTTTTAGATTTATTTTTAAAAAAAAATTTCAGACCCAATAATAATGCAGTTGAGTCTGGCCCTCCGGAAAAACCTACTAAAACATTTCCACCAATGTTATCAATATAATTTTCAAGAATTTTTGAAAATATATTAAAGAAATTTGAATTAGCATTCATATTTAGTTAATTTTTGGTGAGTTTACAGTTGCTTCTGAAATTTTGGTGATTCTTATGCTTGTAATCTTTGAGTCATCCATTTCATTGATTTCCATTCTAAGATTATTAAAGCTTATTTTTGCGCCAAGTTTTGGGATTATTTGAGCATTTTCAAGAAAAAATCCAGCTAATGTTTCATAGTCGCCTTCAGGTATTTCTATTTCTAACTCATCATTAATATCATCAATATTTATGCTTCCATCAACAACAAATGTATTTTCGTTTATTGAAATATAATCTTTCTCTATTCTTTCGCCTTCTTCGCTAGATTTTCCAACAATTTTTTCTACTAATCTGCTTTGGGTAATTAAACCTGAAATACCGCCAAATTCATCTATGACTAATGCTATTTTGTGACCAAACTTTTGCATTTCTTCGAATAGATCGTCTAACTGCTTAGTTTCAGGTATAAAAAAAGGTTTTCTCATTAACTTAGTTACAATTTGTTCTGCTGGAGAGGAACTGCTAGGTATTTTCCCTATGATATCTTTAACCGATAATATTCCTACAACGTTATCTTGATCATCCTCAAATACCGGAAATCTTGTATGAGGGTTACTATTATAAATATTCATAAACTCACTAAAATTCGTATTTGTTTTTATCCATATTATTTCTGTTCTAGGAGTCATTAAGTCCCTAACTTCCATTTCACTAAACTTGAATATATTATCTAGCATTTCACCTTTAGATTCTTCAACAGTACCTTCAGCTTCTCCTAGGTCAATTAGAGTTCTAAGTTCAGATTCGGTGACTATGGGTTTTGTGAGGGTCTCTTTACCACCAAGTAGCTTAATTATAATTTTTGGAAAAAGTGTAAATATAAATACCAAAGGCCATGTCAACTTTATTAATATGTTTACAATCCTAGCATTTCTAAGTGCTATTGACTCAGATGATAATACCGCTAATGTTTTAGGTGTTAACTCACCTACTATAACAATAAGAATTGTGCTTATAACAGTTGCTACTATAGTCGAAGTTATAGAAGGGTTTCCCCCACCAATTGTTGATATTGCAAGAGTAGTACCAACAGATGCTACTACTACGTTAAACATATTTCCAAGTAATAAAATTGTCCCAAAAAACTGTTCGTAGTTATTTAGTATTTTTATTACAGATTTAGCTCTAGAATCTCCTTCTTCAAGAAGATTTTCTATTTTATATCTATTTGAGTCTAAAATTGCTGCTTCAGTAGCACTTATAAAAGCGCTACCAATAAGCCCAGTCAAAATAATTATTATTGATATGGTCAATTATTCACCAAGAATTAATATTACATAAATTATGATTATTTTATTCTACAATTAATTTCATTACTTTATCTATATTTTTTCAGCTTCCTCAGAATTTCGAATTGTATCTTCAATTTCTTTTCTTATTTCTATGTTATCTCTAAGAAAAATTCTGGCTGCCTCTCTACCTTGGCCCAATCTTGTATCTTTATATGAGTAAAAAGCCCCACTCTTCTTTATGATATCTTTTTCTGTTCCTATATCTAATATACCTCCTTCTTTACTAATGCCAGAATCATAAAGAATTTCCATTTCTGCTTTTTTAAATGGTGCTGCAACTTTATTTTTTACTACTCGAGCTCTTACTCTATTGCCGATTATTTCAGTTCCTACTTTTATGGCTTCAGTTTTTCTCAGATCAATTCTTACGGAACTATAAAATTTTAATGCTCTTCCTCCAGGAGTTGTTTCTGGATTTCCAAATATCACCCCTACTTTTTCTCTGAGCTGATTAATAAATATACATACAGTATCTGTTTTATGTATTATTGAAGTTAATTTTCTCAGAGCTTTTGACATTAACCTTGCCTGTAATCCTACTTGCATATCTCCCATGTTTCCTTCAATTTCGGCTGTTGGTACAAGAGCAGCCACACTATCAATAACAATAATATCTAGGGCGCCACTTCTAATTAGGTATTCTGTTATTTCTAAAGCTTGCTCTGCAGAGTCTGGTTGTGATATTAGTAATTTATCAGTATCTACTCCGATTTTTTTTGCATAATTAGGATCCATTGCATGTTCTATATCTATAAATGCTGCTTGTCCACCCATTTGCTGTGCTTCTGCCACAACGGACATAGCTAATGTTGACTTTCCAGCGGACTCTGCTCCGAATATTTCTATTATTCTTCCTCTGGGTAGCCCGCCTATACCTAATGCAGTATCTAGTGTTAGTGATCCTGTAGGTATTGATTGTATTTGCTCTGAGTTACCTTGTTCCCCTAAACGCATTACTGCGCCTTTCCCGAAAGATTTTTCAATTTGAGCGAGTGCTATTTCTAATGTATTATCTTTTTCTTTGTCATTCATTGGTTTTATAATATCTATTTTTTTTGTGGCCATTTGACTTCCTTTTGTAAATAAAATTCTTATTTTTATATATTAGCACATTTGTTCTAATATTACAAAATGCGTATGTCAAACGGATTTATATCAGTTTATTTTATAATTTTATCTTGTTCCTAATACTACATCTAATGTAATATTTTTGGCTTCTCTTATTATTCCTAGTTTAATTTTTTCTTCTGGAAAAGTGTATAGCGCTAAGTATCCAACTAAATCATCCATAGATTTGATTTTTTCTCCATTTACTGATGTTATTATATCCCCGTCCCAGCTTTCATTATTATAATTACCTGTGTCATATAGTAATCCTGCTTCATCGCTAGGTCCCCCAGGTTCGACACCGGTAACATATGCTCCAGTAATAGCCCTATCTACTCCTGTTCCTTGCCTGATATCCATATTTAGATCTGTTCCAGAAATTCCTAGCAATGGATACTCGTGCTTTCCGTTATTTACAATTGCTAATACAACTTTTTCAATCAAATCACTTGGTACAGCAAATCCGACACCTGAAAAAGAACCGGATTCACTGATTATTTGTGTATTCATTCCAATTACATCACCTGAACTATTTAGTAATGGTCCGCCTGAATTGCCAGGGTTAATTGCTGCATCTGTTTGTAATACAGCAGGAATGCTATATGTTGAAAATCCGCTTAATTTTGTTCTACCTACTCCGCTTATTATCCCTGTGGTGATTGTAAATTGTTCTCCAAAAGGATTACCTAATGCTATTGCGGTTTCACCAGGTGTTACTAGATAAGATTTACCAAAATTTAGAGGTTCTACTGTGTGTTCTAGATCCTCAATTTTTAATACAGCTATATCAGAAGGAGGGTCTGAACCTAGTACAGTTGCTTCATATTCCATCCCATTAAAAAATTTTATAATAATTTTTTCCGCATTATTTATAACATGAAAATTCGTGATTATTAGCCCCGAATCATCCCACACAAATCCTGATCCACTTCCAGATCTCATTTGGCTATCTGTTTTTATGTATACAACAGAATTAATTGTGTCTTGAAAAATTTTTGAAAAATTTTCTTCTGATATTTGATAAACAGAATCATCAGTATTTAGTAAAACTTCTTCTTGTATAATTTCTTTCGATTCTAATTCATTTTCATCAGATGAGCACGATACTAATAAAACAAGGCTTATAAGTAATAATGAAATTAATATTGAATATTTTTTATTTCTCATACTTTAATTATAAATTAAGATTTGATTTAAAATGTTAAGAAATTTTATAAATTTTTCCAACCCGATGAGATTGGTAATCGCCTATCTTTGCCTAGAGCCAAATTTGAGATTTTAACTCCTGGGGGGCTTTGTCGTCTTTTGTACTCGTTTCTATCAATTAAGTTTATATTTTCCATAATTAGTTTTTTATTAAACGAACCAAATTTTTTCTTAAATTCTTTCGAAATTTTATCTGGAGAAAATTTTTTTTCTATATAAAGTTTGATTATTAGATCAAGTTGTTCGTAAGGCGGCAAACTATCCGAGTCTAACTGATTGGGCCTAAGTTCAGCAGTAGGTGGTTTAATCATTATATTATTGGGTATTATCTCTGATAAATTAGTTCTATTAATATGGTGGCATATTTCATATACCATAGTCTTAGAAACATCCTTTATGCAACTAAAAGCTCCCGCCATATCTCCGTATAATGTTCCGTATCCAGTAGCCATCTCAGATTTATTTCCGGTTGCAAGTAGTAAAAAGTTAAATTTATTTGCAAGGGCCATCATAATATTGCCCCTGATTCTAGATTGTATATTTTCTTCTGCCAAACCAGGTTCTGATTTATTGAACAATTTTTCAAGAGATTTTTCAAAAGAACTATGAATATTATTAATTGGAATCTTGATTAATTCCATTCCCAAATTTTCACATAAAACTTTTGCATCATTATAACTGTTCTCTGAGGAGTATTTTGAAGGAAGTGAAACACCCATAACATTTTTTGGACCTATAGCATTAGCTGCAATAGCTGCAACCAAGGCTGAATCGATTCCTCCAGATATTGCAACTAAAACACGAGAAAAATTATTTTTTCTGATATAGTCTTTTGTGCCAAGAACCAAAGCTCTATATATACTATCTATTTGCGAATAATTAGGTGCAA
>Ga0310343_10000216_pt1 | contig 26793 bp, 29 predicted proteins | sample HC15DNA2025_MG_FD_203519 | JGI IMG/M metagenome (GOLD analysis project Ga0310343, IMG submission 203519) | Marine microbial communities from station ALOHA, North Pacific Subtropical Gyre - HC15-DNA-20-25_MG | ecosystem: Environmental > Aquatic > Marine > Oceanic | place: Pacific Ocean: North...
CAGGTACTAATGAAGACCTATGTGCAGATAAAGGTGTAAGACATAATGTATCAAATACAATTATTGTAGATGATTGGGATAATGTTGAAAGATATGTTTTTGAAAATAGACATTCATTTGCAGGTATTTCTTTCTTAGCAATGTCAGGCGATAAAGATTATAATCAAGCACCGAACACAGCAGTGATTACAGCAAAAGATATGGTAAAGAAATATGGCAATGCTGCAATCTTTGCATCAGGTATGGTTGTTGACGCGTTAAAAGTCTTTAATAATTTATGGGATGCGTGTTCTACAGCAAAAGGTTTTGGTGAAGATATATCTTTGGAAACTTCTGAGAATGCTATGAAGCGAGATTGGATAAGAAGATTTAAAAAGTTTGGAGATAATTATCTTAATTCAGATGCAGATGTAGCAGAACATTGTTTGAAGGATGCGTACTTATTGCATAAGTGGAATAAAATACAATCAACACTTAAAACAGTTGATTGGAAAGAAGATATAAAAGAAAGAAAGTATACTGATGTTGATACACTCGCTGCAGCCGCCTGCGCAGGTGGTGCCTGTGAAATCGATTTCTAAAGTCGTTTCACCTTGTATAAAAATATGTACTCTACAAAATGATTTTTGCATTGGTTGCGGCCGGTCAACACAAGAAATTGCAGAATGGTCAACAGCATCTAAAAAAAGAAAGGAAGAAATTCTTGAAAGATTACCAGATAGATTGCGAAGAATGTTATGAAACTTCCTTTGTTGCATCATATAAAAAACCTGTTTACTGCCCGATCTGTGGCAGAAGAGCCGAAGCCGAAGAAGTTCAATCCATGGATAAGGATTAACAGTAAAAAGATGACTGACATCGAAAAAATGGATAAAGGCTTTAATGGAAAAACATATAGTATAAATGGAATAGACGTAGACTTTTAATGGCAAAAACTAAATTTAAAAACCCTATAGTAAACTGGATTGATTATAGACTTGGTTTATTTTCATTCTTAAATCATGAGCTTACTGAATATCCAACACCTAAAAATTTAAATTACTTTTGGAACTTTGGTTCATTAGCAGGTATAACACTTGTTATAATGATAATTACAGGTATTGTTTTAAGTATGCACTATACTGCTCATATTGATTACGCATTTGATTCTGTTGAAAGAATTATGAGAGATGTAAATCATGGCTGGTTGTTAAGATACATTCATATGAATGGTGCAAGTTTCTTTTTTATAGTTACATACATACATATATTCCGTGGGCTGTACTACGGGTCGTATAAAGCGCCGCGTGAACTTCTTTGGATTCTTGGTGTATTAATACTATTACTGATGATGGCAACTGCTTTTATGGGTTATGTTTTGCCTTGGGGTCAAATGAGTTTTTGGGGTGCAACGGTAATTACAAATCTATTTAGTGCGTTACCATTAATAGGCGAAAGTGTTGTGACGTGGCTATGGGGTGGTTTTAGTGTCGACAATGCTACATTGAATAGATTTTTTAGTTTACACTTTGTATTACCTTTTGTAATAGTAGGTGTAGTAATTTTACACTTGATTGCACTACATAAATTCGGTTCAAATAATCCTATAGGAATTGATGTAAAAGGTAAACAAGACACTATACCATTTCATCCGTATTATACAATTAAAGATTTATTTGGACTTGGTGTATTTTTAACATTCTTTGCTGCAGCAGTATTTTTCTTTCCAAATTTTATGGGACATCCTGATAATTACATACCTGCGAATCCTTTAGTTACACCTGCACATATTGTACCAGAATGGTACTTTCTACCTTTTTATGCTATATTAAGAGCTGTACCTGATAAATTAGGTGGAGTGCTTGCAATGTTTGGTGCAATCGTAGTATTGTTTATTTTACCTTGGTTAGATAGACAACCTATAAGAAGTTCAAACTTTAGGCCACTATATAAAATGTTTTTTTGGATTTTATTTGCAGATTGTATATTATTAGGTTATCTTGGTGCAATGCCTGCCGAAGGTATATACGTAGTATTAAGTAGAATAGCAACTGGATATTATTTCTTTCACTTTTTAATATTACTACCTTTACTACCAAAGTTTGAACCTACAAGGGCTTTACCTGTTAGTATTGGTTCTCCAATATTCGAAAGGTCATCGTATGCATCACATGTAATGGCGGCACGAGAAAAAAAATAAATAACTAAATGTGGTATTATAATGGTAAACTCTTCGAGTCTACACCAAATGAATTTCAAGGATTCGTATATCAACTCACCGAAGTTTATTCCAACAAAAAATATATTGGAAAGAAGAACTTCTGGAAACCTAAAATTCTACCCATCACTAAAACACGTAAGAGACGTGTACGCACACGTGTTGAATCAAACTGGAAAGACTATTATGGGTCGTCCAATGAAGTATGCCAACTCATCGAAGAACACGGCAAAGAAAGGTTTAAACGTGAAATTTTAAAACTCTGTAAAACAAAAGGCGAAATGTCTTATTATGAAGCCAAGCTTCAGTTCGACCACAATGTATTGTTTAGAGATGACTACTACAATAACTTTATTGGTTGTAGAATACATGCAAAACATTTAACAAGTTAATCACTTTTTCCTTTACATTTAAGTGAAACTGTGGTAGAATTAATATAATAGAAAAGGAGTTTTAAAATGCCTAAGAAAAAATCTAATATAATCGATTTTAAAAAAGCAGCAGCTAAAAAATTTAATGAAGAAAACGAAATAGTTTTTACTGTTGACGATCAAACCTATTCTCTTGGTGAAATGGTTCATCAAGCTCATAATGATAATGGGATTGAGTTTGTATTTAAGTTGGAGGAATTTGATGACGACGACGAACCAACCGTCCACTGAATTTAATTACAGTGGCGTAGAAGTTGACTTGTTAAAAAAGCAGTTAGCTGAAGAAACTAAAGAAAAGTATGCGTTATATAAACGTATTAAAGAACTTACTGAAGAATTAGAAGTATATAAAAATAAAAGTCCAGAATTATCACTTAATTCTGGACCAAATCAAATACAAAGGGAAAAGACTTAGTTAATATGTTAATCACTTTTTTTAAATTAAATGCATTTTTTCCTTTACATTTGCTAAAAACTATGGTAGAATATATCTATAATGGAAAAAGAATTAAATAAAAAAATGAAGGAAAATAATTATGACATAGCTATAAGTAACCACCAGGATGTTGTGATGGACAATGAAATAACGAGAAGCACATCAGGATTTACAGGTACGGAACTACCCAGGGAATCATCGGTGGAGTATAAAACGTTCCCTAGCCTTACCATGGGGCGGACCCATCGGTCGGTAAGGTTAGATGTCTTGATCGCCGCCCCACAGAATTTGGAGGCAGCATATGCCTAGTCCATCAGAAATACAATCAATGCTTCCACTATTTCTTCAACTCCTCTTCTTCGCGGTAGCTGGGGCATTGATTGTAGGTGTATTCTTTTCCATAGTTGGTTTTTTCTTTCGTAATGCAATTATAATTATGATTATCATTGGTTTACTTTTTGCAGTCAACTATGGATATGTTGATATAACAAAAATTTTTGGAGCAGTACAATGAGTATGCATTTAATGCCAGTATATTATAATAATTTAAATAGTAAAAAAAGAAAAAAACCTTTTCGTAAAGCAGGCTGGCAAAAAGCTCAAGATGAACATGATAAGTGGCTTATGTCAAGAGGAGCACATCCAAGCCAAATCAAAAATAAAAAGAAATGTTCTGGCGTAAAAGCACCTAATTACAAAGAACATTCAAGATCTCTACCAACTAGTGACTACACCGGTCCTATAGTTGGTAAGTCCAAACAAAATACCTATACAGGTAGTTTCATTACTGGTATCGCTACAATGCATAAATCAAATATGGTACCAGTAAATAAGAATACAAAAGGTTCTGATTATGCAACTATGAGGAGAAATTAATTAATATGTTAATCACTTTTTCCTTTACATTTGCTGAAAAGTGTGGTAGAATATAACTATAATAAAAAATTGGGAGTTTAAATTATGTTTAATTATGAAAAAATCATCAAACAATTAGAGTTAATGAATACTGGTGAAAGGCTAAGATTCTGCGAACTATTATGTGAAAAGAATGATATGTTAGCTTTTGCCATATCAAATAATATTGAAGTCACCATGATGGATAAAGTCTTTCTTGAAAACGAAAAGAAAGTACAAAAGTCTTTAGGAAAGCTATAGGAAAATGAAAAATCCTATAGCAAAATATTTAATGTGCTCTTATGCATATTATAAACTTGATAAAAATTTAATAACTGATCAAGAGTTTGATCAGTTAGCAAAACATATCTTGGATAATTGGGATGCTATTGATCATCCACACAAATATCTAATCACCAAAGATATGTTACAGGCGGGTACTTACTTAGGTGAATATCCAAATATTGTAAAAGGCGCAGTCGGAGATTATATAAGGGAGAATAAATTATGAGTTTGACAGCATTAAAAGGTAGAAAGTCTACAAAAAAAGTAGCAAGAGCAAAAGCTCGTACAGGCTTAGCTGGTGTTCCAGTTGACAAAGGTTTCAACGCAGTAAAAGATTACTTTCATTTACAGGTTGATAGAAAAGATTGTATTCAACAAGTTAAAACTTGGGTTAAGAAAAACTTTCCGGAACCATCAAAATACATTTTAGCAAATCCAGAATATCATTTTTCAATGACACATAATGCAGCTACTGCTTTCTGGTATAACAACGACTTATATAAAAATAATGATGCTGACGGCAATATCGCTAAAGAATTTTTAAATGGTTTATTTGATAAGATGATACCTCTAATTGAAAAAGGTAAAGTCATATATGAAGAAAAACAAAAAACAATTAATAATGTTATTTCAATATCACCTGCAGTTAGGTTGATGAGAAAAATTAATAACACTATTATGCAAGAATTACTTGATCTTGAGGACAAGTGGATCGATGGTGAAGATGCCACTATTAATATTTATGATAGATTCAAGTACCATGGCTTAACAAATACTGCAATAAGTCACGTTAAGCCGATGATTGAGGGTTGGCTTCTTGATTATGAAGACGCATATCACAAAAGATGCGATCAAGCTGTTGAAGGATACTCCCACCTGAAACGGTCAACCCTGAATCATAGAATTAAAGTTTGTAAAGCAATGCTTGAAGATCTTGAAAGAATAAGGTCTGCAACTAAAGCATCACGTAATGTTAAAGTTAAAAGACCTAAATCAATTGATAAACAAGTTTCAAGGGTTCAATACAAAAAAGAAGATAATGATTTTAAAATTGTATCAATCAATCCAATTCAAATACCTACTAAAACTCGATTGTATGCATTCAATACAAAAAATAAAATGGTTACTGAATACATTACTGAAAGTCCAAATGGATTTGAAATATCTGGATCAACCATTAAAAACTTTTCAAAAGATTTAAGTAGAACAATATGTTTACGTAAACCACTTGATTTCTTACCGATTGTTTTACAGAAAACACCAAATCAAATTAATGATGCTTGGAAACTACTTAAAACAAAAACTAAAGTACCTAATGGTAGAATAAATAAAGATACAATATTACTAAGGGTTTTAGACAAATGAAGGTAGAAGAACAATTTCTAACTAAGTCTAAATTTACAAAGCTTATTGAAAATACAGTGGCTGATATGAAGATTCCTTATATGGATGCAATATTACATGTTTGTAGCAAGAATGATATTGAACCAGAAGATGTAAGGAAGTTTATATCACCAGTTATTAGAGATAAGCTTGAAGCAGAGGCAATGGATTTAAATTTCTTACCGAAAAAAAATTCCATTGATTCTTCACTTTTTGAATAAAGCTGTATATATAATATAGGTAGTTCTGAAGCTAGTGATAGTCGGACGGGATTACATTAATATACAAGTAATATTTCAGTTAATATTTCAGTTAATAAGGAGACAATACTATGTCATTTGAAACATTAAAACGCAATCGCGGCACTAACATCAATAAAATCATAGAAGCAGCACAGGCATCCGGTGGTGGTGAACAAAAATCCTACGTCGATGAAAGGATTTGGAAACCTACAGTAGATAAAGCCGGTAATGGTTATGCTGTAATCAGGTTCTTACCAGGGAAAGATGGTGCAATACCATTTGTAAGATATTGGGATCATGGCTTTAAAGGTCCTACTGGTTTATGGTATATTGAAAATTCACTTACATCAATCGGTCAAACTGATCCAGTCGGTGAACTTAATTCAAGACTTTGGAATTCTGGTATTGATGCTGATAAAGAAAAAGCAAGATCTCAGAAAAGAAGATTACATTATGTGACTAACATATATGTAGTTCAAGATCCATCAGCACCTCAAAACGAAGGTAAAGTATTCTTATATAAATTTGGTAAGAAAATCTTTGATAAGATTATGGATAAAATGAATCCTGAATTTGCGGATGAAACTCCAATGGATGCATTTGATTTTTGGGAAGGTGCAAACTTTAAGTTAAAGATAAGAAATGTTGAAGGTTATAGAAACTATGATAAGTCTGAGTTTGCTACACCTACACCGTTCTTAGAATCAGATGAAGCTAAGTTGGAAGGTGTGTATAATCAATTACATGATATCACCGAGTTCACTAATCCAAAGAACTATAAAACATATGATGAACTTAAAACTAAATTGATGAGAGTTCTTGGTGAAGATATGAATGCAGGTTCTTATACTGTTCAAGAAGAAACTAAAATCAACGATCCAGTTGAGGCAGTTGCACCAGCAACAGTAGAAGAAATTGATAATGGTGATGAAGATACAATGTCTTATTTTGCTAAGTTAGCGAAAGAAGATGCCTAAGTACTAAAGTTAATTTGCTTAGATAAATTATCTCTACTGTCAGTAGCTCCAGATTGGTCAATGGCTATACTGGAGCTATTGTAATAATTATTGCTTGTATTATATGAATCATTTATCATGGTTGTGGTAGGATTACCAACTGGGTCAACCATATCAGTACCGGAACCTCCGGCTGGATTAGCTTCAAATTGATTTCTAATTCCACTAAGTGGATCTTTTTTATATGATTCTGCTAACCTTTCACCACGTTTCATTGCGGCTGCTTGAGCTCGAGCTGCTCTTGGATTACCTGCTTTTTTAAATTCACCGTCATCGGTGCCTAATAAAAAGTTAGCTAATTTTTCTGCAAGCATTTCACCTGCAAAGAAACCTATTCCACCACCTAATAAACCACCAATTAATGTACCTGGGCCTGGGAAAAAACTCCCGATAGCAGCACCTAACTTAGTACCAGCTACGCCACCAATCAAGCCCGCAAAAACTTTACTTAATGAAGCTGCATTTAATGTGCCAGTTGAAGCCATTTGAATAATTTCAGCAATACCAAATAACGATGCTAATGGTCCAGTTCTACCAACAAATTTTATAAATTTTAATAGTTTAGGAAATTGTCTTAAACCTTTTAAATTTACATCCATTTGACGATCAAATCTGCTACCAGCACCAGTTTGTAATCTTCTCATATCTTTATCTACGCCAGTTAATGTTTTACCTGTTCCACCCTTAGTGTTAGTTGGTGTATTTGTAATTAATTTTTTACCAGCATATAAACCTGCACCTGTTACTAAAGCTCCAGTACCAAATGCTGTTGGATCAACTTCACCTTCAGTTGCATCATTTCCCATCAATTTATTCATTAATAAACCACCGCCAGCCATAAGCATTATAGCTCTTCCAACGGGAGACGCTATTATTAATTTTGTAGCACCAGCGAGTAATCCTAATATTTTTCCAGGCATCAGTAATGTTGCAACACCACCTACTAGCGCAATACTTTTTGCTATATCTTTAACTTTATTTTCACTTGTACCTTCAAGTAATTTATTGATACTTTCTAATCCACCTGAAACTGCACTAGTTAAACCTGTAAAAAATTTACCTAAAGCAGGAAACTTTACTTTTAAATCTTTTAAGTTTGTTAATAATCTTCCAGCCTGTTCATCTATTTCATCATTTGATAGTAAACCACCTAAGACAAAACCAATTGCGCCAAATCTTGGTCCAAGTAAAAATCCAAGAGCACCGCCTTTTATAGCACCACCCAACATGTCTTTTACTTCTTTTTTAGCGTCAGGTCCTGTTAAAATCTCAGCTATACGATCACCAAACATAAAACCTAAACCTGCTATGCCTCCTCTAAATAATTTAGATCCTACGAGACTTGTTAAAAAAGCACCAGCTAAGCCTATTGGTATAATACCGCCTAATTTAGAAAATAAGTCTTTTCCTAAACCTAAGCCAGCTTTACCTAGTCCTAATGCTCTACCACCTACTGCGGCACCTGCTGCAGCAGCAGCAGAACCAGCTCGACTAATAACAGAAGCCTTTCGTTCACGCTTTTCTTCAATCTCTTCTCTTCTATCGCGTGCATCTTGAGCCGTGTCACGTGTATCTTTAGATTTCAAGAAATCTACAAAATTAGATATTCCAGTATTTGTTTCTTTCTGTTGTTTTACAACATCTGAAAGTGCAATATTAGTTACACCTAAAGATGCATTGACTTCTGCTAATGTTGTCATCTACTTTGCCTTTGCTCTTCTCTTGCTTTCTCTTCTAAATGATCATTTAGTAACATTAAATATACCTCTCTCTCCCACGGTAACATTCCTTCTAAGTCTGACAATGAATAGTTGAAATGTTGCATCATTAAAAAATTCGTCTTGAAATAGTTCTCCAACGTTTCATGAGAGAGGTTAATTAAAAAAAATCTTGTAATCCTTTCAATTCTACCGTGTTTTCATGTTCACATTTTTTACACATAAATTTTTGTTCGTGTTTCATTGTCGGCATTGATTCAACAAACTCGGTTATTTTTTCTAGTTGTTTATTAGTTAATGAATTTACAAACTTTTCAATTTCTTCTCTTGGTTCTTGACTAATTATTATATTATCATCACCGCTTTGAACCGAATGCATACAAGATATCATTGATTCAAAAAGTAATTCAGTTTGTGATGCGTCAGTCTTTAAATAATTTGGATTCTTCAGCATATCATCATATGTTGGATATTTCATTTTAACACTTATAGTATCAGTAATTGGTACAACAGTTGTTTTTAATTCTGCTGCATCCATTTTTATATCTTCTAAATTAATTTGCACTTCATTTTCTTCATTACATTTTACACAAGCTGATAATATTTTTGTTGTTTCACCAACAGATTTTGCTCTAACTTGTGTAAAAACATAATCAACGTCGAATGTTGCAAGTTGATTTGTTTTAATACCGGGTACACATGTTTCTATACAATTTAACATAGCATTAAGAATCTGTTTCATATCTTGAGATTCATATGCTACTAATAAACTTTTCTGTTCTTTAACCAGAAAAGGTCTAAACTTGAATGATTGTTGTAACGAAGGTACAACTACATCATACATTGGTTTATCATTAGTTAATACTGGCAATGCCATTTTTCACTCCTTATAGTATATCAATTCCACCGAGAGGAGTATCAATATCCATATTGATAAAGTTTTGTCCACCTCTCGCTCTCTTCCAATTAGTAAAAGCAAACGTTACATTTAATTGTACTAATCCATCAAGATCATTATTTAATTCAATAGCACTGGATGCAACTGGAAATGCTTCAATCAAATTGACTGAATAAACACTTCCACCTCCTAATCCAGCGTTAAATCTTATCGGTCCTATTTGCCTACTAAATCCTTTTAAAGGTTGTCTTAGTTGATGTATTGTTACCGTTTTTGCATATTCATTTTTATAGTTTGATGCTTGTCCTTCTTCATCAAGTATTGTACTTCTCCAACTATCAAAATAATCTTTTACTCCGTAATCATTCATGAGAAAAAACGTCATACTAATATCATCAACTGCATAACCATAAGCCACCTTTTGTAGTTCCATACCAATTCTTCGTTCATTAGTTAAAATTTGTTTTGCAGGCATAGTTACATTTGAACATAATATATTTAATTCTCTTGGACTAGCTCCACCACCTACACCACCGAATGCACCTACAATACCTGCTAATAATCCTCCACCTACACCTACAGATGGCAATGTAACTAAGAATTTATTATTTCTTGCAAATCCAAGTTTCGTATTCGCTAATGCTTTAATATCTTCTATACTATTAGCCATTTGATGCCTTTCTCGAATCTGAATATACACGCCCAGCAGAAGCTTTTTCCCATTGTGCAGTTGGTAGAAATGTTGCAATCTCCCATTCTGGTGCAGGAACTTCTGCAAATCTTGATTTTACTTGTGATAGTAAGTAATGTTTAAAACACGGTTTAAAATATCTTAAATTTCTAGTTCCATTTAATAATTCATATGTCAATCTAAACTTTGTAGATTCATCATATTTTTTATTATTAGTTACATTTAATAATGCATCCAAAAACTTTGCTCTTAAAATTGGTGGTAAGTAATGTAAATTAATTCCACGAAATCCACCTTCAGCAGGTTCAACGGGTATAGTTAATGGAAACCTATCATAGTAGGGTAACTTCTTTTTATGCTTTGGATCGTAAAAATACATAAACATTGAGCCGTAACTATGTGATGCTCTACGGTTTATTTCTTGTTCTCTCATTAAAGCATCACGATTTACTCTCGTTAATCTTTGTATTCTTCTACGAAACCATTCTCTCGATTCTTGTGTACGTGGATTTATTCCAGCACGAAAAGCTTCAAGTTCAAGTTTCTGGAAAAGATTACTCATAATATGTACCTTGTATACTCTTAATCTCTAACATATTAAAATTTGGATCTTCAACAAAAAAAGTTTCTTGTTGAGTTTCTTTACCTTCAAATCTTATATACGGTTTATCGTAAAAACCAACAGATGATTCTACATTCTTTTTTACTTTAGTATATATGTCCCATGGTAAATGTACACCAAAGTGTGGTACACATACTGCACCCATATCAACATCATGTCTTTCACGATCTGAAGACTTTTGCTTTCTTGGTTCACTTTCATGTAATGTTAATTCATTACCCCAAAAATCAATGTCTTGCCATTTACCTTCTTCAGAAGGACCAAGTTCGCAACCTAATATAGTTGTGTAAAAAGGTAGCGTTAGTTCCAACTTACCACCTTCTACAGCTAAATGAAAACAATTACTCATAAGACTATTTATAACTTTTTTCTACGTTTTTTTCGAAAAGGTTTATATGGTTTATATTTACCAAGTTTACCCGGTGCTGGACCTTGAAGTAATTTCATTTCTTGTAATGTTTTTTCTGTCCATATTTGAAAGTCCCAACCACGATCTTTTGCAAAGTCATTTGCAGCTTCCCATTTATTCATGTTACGTATATATGATAATCCTTCAGCAATATACTGTTTTGTTCTTCTTTGGCCTGTTGGTGGATGTGTCTCTTTTTCTGGTTTTATTTCAACTAAGATTGTTTTATCTTCCATTACTATCTTCATATCTGGAAAATACCTATGATATTTTTTATCAACTTCATAATAATAAGGAATGATAATTTCTTCTGAACTCCATTGTTTAACTTTAGGATTCTTATCACACCACTGAAAAACTGCCTTTTCCCATAAAGATCTGTATATTATATTATTAACATCACCTTTGTACTTAGATGCATTTTTGATTGAGTATCTACCAGAATAAGCCATGTTTTTTGTTATAAATAGAAAAATAATACTTAATATATCTATAAGGATTTTATATGTCAGATATTGGATTAACTGGAGTACCTACGACTGGACTCAATAAAGTAGGAGGTATGGGAGAAGTACAATCTGCCAATAACTTCCCAGGTATAGATGCTTTTGGTGGTGTGGGTAGAAAAATACCACAACAGCAAATTGATAATTTTGGTAATGAAATAAGAAATGTTAATTTTAGTGATTTAAAATCTCAATTACAAAATGTTGCATCAACCGCAGAAAGCTTTCTTGATGGTGTATTTAATCGTTTAGGTAGAGGTGGAGATTTAAAATATCCATTAGAAACTGATAACCCAGCATATCAAGCAAGAGTTAGTTTTAAAATGGTTTCAATGAAGTCACAAATAGACGGTGAATCATTAAAAAGATTTGAAAAAATTGCTACTGATAATTTAAAAACATCTCAAAGCGGCACAGCATTATCTGAAGATAAAGAAGCTTATTTAATGACTGGTGGATTAGATGATGCTAATGCTTCAATTCGTGGCGTTGGAGGAAATCCTAACGCAGGTTTAGATGAAGCAGGTTATGTGCCAGCAACTGGACCAAAAGCAACTCGTGGCAGTGGTACACTTACAGGTCAAGTAGGAGATGCTGTATCATCATTTAGAGATGCCGGTCTTACAAAAATATTTGGAGATAAAAAATTGGCCTCTAAGGCTGCTGCAGATACGATGAATATAATTAAAGGTGGTTTGAAACCTGTTGAATTAAATGAGCCAGTTGTTGATATGTACTTTCCATTGACAATGCAATTTAACGATAACGCACAATACGATAATGCTGCACTTGGTGCACTTGGTGCTGGTGCAGAAGGTTTAATACAACAAGGTGCAGGTGCACTTGAATCAACTTTAGGTGCTGCGCTTGAAGGAGGCAAAAGTGTTTTTGATGTTATAAGAGGTAACCAACAATTAAGAGAAGCTGGTTTAAGAGTTGGTGCAGCTAGATTGATAGACAAAGTTTCAATATTTAATAGTGGTTTAGCAAATGCATTAACTTTACAAAATAGAACAATTATTAACCCAAATATAAGAGCATTATTTAGAGGTGTAGGTTTAAGAGAATTTACTTTTCAATTTAAAATGATTGCTAAATCACAGTATGAAGCTAGAGTAATAAATCAAATAGTAAAACATTTTAGACAACAATTATATCCAGAAACTTATGATATATCAGTATTGGGAGGTGCATCAATTGGATTTAAATTTCCTAATATGTTTGACATAGATTTTAAATATAAAGGTAGACATAATAGAAATATTCCAAAAATACATCTATGTTATTTAAGAAATGTAAGTACATCAATTAATCCTACCGGAGGAGCTTTTAGAAGAGATGGACAACCAAACGAAGTAGATTTAACTTTATCATTTGTAGAGCATAAAACTCTAAATAAAAATGATATAATAAACGGATATTAAAATGAAATATTTTAAAGATTTTCAAGATATATTTTATACATTTGGTAATGAAGCATTACCAACTTTAACTCAAGATATAACAAGATATGTAGATGTTATTGATCAAATAAAAGATGATATTGCATTTTTAACTTTTTATACTATTAGAGAAGGAACGAGGCCAGATCAATTATCAGTTCAGTTATATGATACACCTTTATTTTATTGGACTTTTTATTTGCTCAATGATGATATTAGACAACAAGGTTGGCCTTTAGATAATCATGATTTTCAAGTGTATATTAAAAAAATATTTCCTAATACAGTATTAACAACAAGAGAAAATATTTCAACTAAGTTTAAAGTTGGTCAAACAGTAAATGGTGGATTTAGTGGTGTTACTGGTAAAATTATAAGAAGAAATCTAGATTTAGGACAAATCGTGATTGAAGGAACTAAAAATTTTAGACAAGCCGGTGAAACAATATCATCTACAAATTCAAGTGGAACAGTTGAATCTGTTAATATAATTTCGAGTTCTGCAGAACACTTAGCTGCAAACTATTATACAGACACTAGCGGAGGAATTGTTGATCTTGGTGTAGATAAAACAACTGGCAATTTAATTGATCCTGGTGCAACAAAAAACGAAATAACCAATGAGCAATCTTACTTTAATGTAAATGAAAGTTTACGTCAAATAAAAGTAATAAGACCAAATCTAATAAATACATTAGTTACTAGTTATAAGAAAGCAATAAGACAATAAAATGAGTTATGAAGTTGAACAGCAAAGTGAGTATCAACTCGTATCTGCTATATTATCTAATAGCGAAAGAAACGCTGGTTTCGATCTTGAAATTAAAAATATTATTAGTTCGTTTCAAATATTTGAACATATTGAAAAACCATATTTAACTGCACAATTTGTGGTGGTTGACACTGCAGATCTAATACAAGACTATGATTTTCAAGGTGCAGAAAAAATAACAATTGAAATAATACAAGCTGAAGAACAGAATGAAGGTACACAAATAACTAAAGAATTTTTAGTTGATAGAATTGAAGATACAACGAGAGCTGATGAAACAACTGATTCTTTAATATTTCATTGCATTGAATATCATGCTTTTAAATCATCATTACAAAATATTAGTAGATCATATACTGGATCAGTTGGTAATATAATATCAAAAATCTACAGTGAATATTTAGAAAGAGATGTTTTAACTATAGGAAAAGATGGTGTTGGAACTATTAAAGTTATAATTCCAAACATGAATCCTATTGAAGCATCAATATGGCTTAAGAAAAGAGCAGTTAGTGATATAGGCATGCCATATTATCTTTATTCTGTTTTAGGCGTTGATAATTTAATTATGAGAGATTTAGGTTCAATAATGACTGATCCAGTGGTAAATAAAAATGTTCCATTTATTTATGCACCTAGTTCAACTTCTTCATTACATGGTATTCAAAAATATTATAATATTTTAAATTTTAAAATATCTGAAACTGAAGATTTACAATCATTAATTAATGATGGTTTAGTAGGTGGAGAATATTATTATTATGATACTATGACGGCAGTGCCGTATAGAGTAAAACACGATGTTGAAAGTGTGTTTAAAGAAATATCCACACTAAACTTGCTTGGTGGTGATAATGAAAGGTTTGTTTATGCACCAGATTATAAATTAAAAGATAAAAAAATTTCTCAATATGAGTCACGTTCAATAACTCAAATGTCTTCAAGCGGAGCTTTTGATAATGGCATTCGTAAATTTAAAAGTTATCAGCAAGAAAATAGTTCTGCAAATCATAGAAAAAAAGTAACTGCTAAATCTATGAAGTCTTTTCTTTCAAAGTCACCAATTGAAATTACTGTAAAAGGCAGAGAATTTTTAACAGGTGATGAAAACTATACAATAGGTAAAGTTATTAGAATTCTTTTTATAGATAATACCAGCACAAATGAAAATACTAATCAAATTTTATTTGACAGTAAAAAATCAGGTGATTATGTAATTTGTGCAGCAAAACATGTTTTTGATAATGACAAATATAATACTATATTATTATGTGGAAGACTTGGTAATCTTGAGAAAGAAGTATTATTATGAGTAGATTTTTTTATGGAGATCAAAATAGGTGGTTTGTGGGTTTAGTCATAGACGTAAATGATCCTTTAAAACTTGATAGAGTTAGAGTTCGTATTCAAGGAATACATACACATGACACTTCATTAATACCTAATTCTGATTTACCTTGGGCTCAAGTAGCAATACCAGTTACTGAAGGTGGTAGTTCGGGACTAGGTGCTAATTCTAGTTTAAAACCAAGAGCTCAAGTGTTTGGTTTTTTTCTTGATGGAAAAGACTCTCAGCTACCTTTAATAATAGGATCTATACCTAAAATTGAATCTTATGCAAATCAAAGTGGTGATGCAATTGAAGGTTTACCAAGTTTAAATGATAAATCAGGAACTGGTGATATTGATTTAGACTTAGACGGAAATTCAAATATCGAAAAAGCATTTAATTTTTTTGTATCTGAAGAAGGCGGTAATTATACAATGGAACAAGCATGTGGAATAATTGGAAATTTTTGTGTAGAATCTGGACCTAATTTAAATCCAAAGGCAGTTAATGCATCAGAAGGTTCAACTGGAATTGCACAATGGAATCCAGCTGCGGCAGCTGGCAATAGATTAGGACAATTAATAGATTATTCCAATAGACTTGGTTTAAATCATTTAACTTTAGGTGCACAATTATTATTTACGAAGTATGAATTAGAAACGTTTAATTATTTAGGCGATGGTCCATTAAGAAAAACAGATAATGTAAAAGATGCAACGATTGTTTTTCAAGATTCATATGAAAGACCAAATAAAGCCGCAGCAAATACTCAAAAAAGAATCAACTATGGTAAAGAAATATTTGATAAGTTAGTAGGATAATATGTCAACTTTAGTAACAGAAACTTCAAGCCCAGTAAAATTAGAACCCGGTAGTTTTATTATTGATGTATATGATAGACAATATTGGGATCCTGAATATTACAAAGTAATACTTAAAGAACAAGGTCCAAAGTTCAGAGAATTTGCATTGCAAGAGATGGTTCATTATAATTTTAATGAAACCACTGGTGTTATAACATTTACAGGTGATTATGGAGAAGTTAGGATTGAATATCAAGAGCCATTAGATTTAAGTAATTACGGTGTAGGTGCTGTTCCTCAAAATAAAGTTAACAGTGATGTTAAAAGATCAAGAAAATTAAATGTAAATGAAACTAATATTGTAGAAGATCAACAAGCGAATAAAATTAGTAATGAAGGTTCTATTATTGGTAATTTTAATGAAGTAAATGGATTTAAATCATTATCATCATTTTCAAAAGAAGGTGAGGCAATAACAAAAAAGATTATGCCAGTTAAATTAACGAGTTCTGCTGGTGATGGTAGTTTAAAATCAATAAGCACAAATGTAAGCAAACTTACTAATATTTTTGGTGAAGCTCCAGTGGCAGATGCAACTGGCACACTTAAAAAAATTATTACTAGCGGTGCACCACAATCTTTGATGAAACAGATGCAAAAAAATTTTTCAAGTTTACCAATACAAAAAATAAGAACATATGCTTCAAATATTTCTATAAGTCCGTCAACTACAATAGAATCTCTTAAACCTGAAAAAGATCCTTCAAGAATTTCAATTGAAACAGTGTCTAAAATTTATAAAGATAAACTAAAACTTAAACTTAATAGTGGAGGATTTGATTTAAATCCACTTGGTGCATTTCCTGGATTAGGAAGAAGTAAACAAAATCTTGCCGGTCAATTTATAGGATCAATATTAAATAAAATAGGAAGTTTTTTTGGAAACATATTAAGCGGTATTAAAGTTTTTGATAATCCTACACCAACTATAACTGATTCTTTTGGTGGAAATGTAAAAGATCTTATCGAAGTAGGAGGTGCAAGAACTAATATATCAAACTATATGACAAAAGGAAACTTAGTTGATATAAAGCCACCGAAAATTGAATATGTTTTACAAGATCAAAATGCATTCTTAGGCTATGCTACACCAGAAACTTATAAGTTTACATTTGTTAATTCTACTGAAGAACTTATAACAGAATTTAAGCAATGTTCAAGAGGTCCAACATCAACATCTGATGATGCAATAGGAGGTTTATTTGTTTATGCTACTAAAAAATTTACTGGACCTCCAGAAAAAGCAAATGCAGAAGCATTACAAAATGGTGTTAAAGATGTTTTTTTAAGAATTGTAACAAAAGAAATAGAAGAAACAAACTCAGCCGCAGAAGGTAAGACAGCGGCTGAAACTGCTCTTGATAGAATAAGTATAAATCCAAATGAATATGGTATTAACTCACACTATTTAATATTAACAGATGGTAGTTTACAGAGAGGACGGCCAATTGATAAGCCAAGGTCCTCTGTTTCACATCCAAGATTTAGTAAAACAGGAATACAATTATCTTTCATATCAGGTGGAAAAATACCTAATAGTAAAATGTTTGAAACTTATGATAGATTTTTGAAAGCTTGGTTTACTGTTTTTCCAGATTGTGGTGTTTATGACAACAATGAAGCAAATCCTGAAGATTCACCGAATCTTTTTGATGTAAGACAATCAGTAATATCAAAATATAATTTTGTTTATCGTTATGATGACTTATCTGAATTTGATGAATTTCCAACAAAAGTAGAAAGAGTAATTACTAAGCCTAAAACTGTTGCAATTACAAGTTCAACTATATCAAAACCAATATCTTTTGCAGAAGCAAATAAAAGAATAAATGATTTAGTAGAAAGTAAACAGTTTAATAATGATTTTAATAGTGCCATAAATAAAGCAGGTGCCACATTATCTCAACTAAACGGAGAAGATAGAGACTCTATAGCGATAAAATATGGTGCAGAAAATTTAGAGTCAGGTGATTTAAAAGCAAAAATGGATGCTGATTATAAAATTTTTCAAAACGGAATGAAAGAAAAAAATAAAGAGCTTAATAATATTATTGGCAAATTGAATACAAACGACAGAACAGTTAAATCGTTCGGTTTTACTTTAAATAGGAGTAAGTAATGGGTGAAGGAGATAATTTAACTAATAGTCAAGTAGAATCAATTAAAAATCCTGGTGACGGTCGTTCTGATCCTGATAAACAATTTCCAAAAAAAGAATATGTTGGAATTTCATCAGTAAATAATATCGCTCGTGGTACAAGAGTATCAAATGTTTACATCGGTGGTAGTGTACCTGATGTAAATTTAGAGTTAAATAATGAACCTTCTACACAATATCCTGAAAATCAAGTTAAACAAACTGCTTCTGGTCATATAATTGAATATGATGATACTAATGGTAGAGAACGTGTAATGATAAGACACAGAACTGGATCAGGTGTCGAGATGAGAGCTGATGGTTCTGTAATATTTAGCTCAACAAATAATACTTTAAGAATAGTTGCAGCTAATGAAAAAGTCATTGTTGAAGGAGACGGTGAAGTCGTATATAATGGTAACTTAAAAATGAGAGTTGCTGGTGATTTTGATTTAGAAGTAGGTGGTGATTTTAATGTTAATGTAGTAGGAAATAAAGAAGAAATAGTTAAAAGCTCTTATATAGAATCAATAACAAAAAATAAAACTTTGACTGTCGGAGAAAATAAAGCAGAAACCATTTTAGGTGTAGATACATTAACAGTATTAAGTGATAAAAATGAAATTGTAAAAGGTAATTATGAAACAAACGTTGAAGGTATAGTTGAAATTGATGCTGGTGGAAAACTAATAATGTCAAGTGAAAATAAAACTATTTTGACATCACCTAATATGAATATATCTGCAAAAAATTTATCTGTCATAGGTGACAGTGGAACAGTCGGTGGACATGAAATTGTGTATTACGGTAAAACCGCTCATATACCGAGAGTTAATTCAACATCAATACATGCATCACAAGGTGTCATAGCTGATGTTGGAATGACTGCACCAACATTTAACGGTAATTTATCTGGTAATGCAAGTACTTCAGGAAAAACTGCTGTGGCAACTGCATTAGGAGTAGGAGCTGGAAGTACACAAGCCACAGTAACTTTTACTGAAGCAACAAATAAAACAACTGATGAGCCTAATACTTCGGTATTAGCATCAGTTATGTCAGATCCAGAGTACGGTGTTAGACAAATTGAAATTGATACATTTGATGATTTAAAATTTTCAGTTAACAGAAGTAGAAATTATGGTGGAATAACAGTAAACGACTTAACTACAAAAAGTGTAAGATCAAAATTAAGAGATCCAAATACTATATCGAATGAAACATTTATTGGTGAAATTGTTTCTGAAGGATTAGTATCAAAAGATTTTGCTAATGCGATACCTCCAAAATTCGGTAAAGCCGTAAGTGTAGATGATAAGTCACAAAGAGGAGTAGAACCACTAGGTCCATCAAATCCAAAATCAAAGGTATTTCAACATGGCACTTAAAGTAGATTTATTACCAGAATCTCAATATGATCCAACTTGGCAGAATAAGAATATTTCTGGCAGAACAAGATTATCTCAAAGCACAACATTGTCAAAATTTTTTGGTAGTTATAGTGATCCAAATATTTTAAGTCACTTAAGTAATTCAGATAAAATATTATTAGCAAAACAATATTACTTACACGCACAAGTACTTCAACTTGTTAATTCTTCGCCTGGATTAAAAGGTGCAAAAGGATTTGAAAAATTTAGAATGATAGTATCAGAAGGATATTATAGAGAAGGTCCTAATGAAGATTTAGATGTTACTGATGGTATAAATTATTTAAAAACAAATGGTAGAGCAGTTGTTTACGAATTGATTGGACAAGATGGAAAGATAGCTTTTGATAAAACATTTGATTTAGCTGTTTATTTAAAAAACAACATTGAATACGATAAATTAATTTTAAATTATGATAGTTATAATCCAGATGGAACATTGCACGTTGATATAATTTTAATTATGCCTGAAATTATTTCTCCATGGACTGTTACATACAATAATATATTGGAAACACGTTTTAACAATTCAGTTCAAGCAACAGGTGAATTATTAGAAATTGGTGAAGAAGAAGAAGTTGAAGAAACTGCAGCTGAACCATTAGATGAAAGTAAACCATTTGCAGTATTTGGAACAAGTAATTTTGGCTCAACTGCAGGTAAAAAAGGTTATTTTTATCCACTGTATACACAAAAAAGTAAGATTAGGGAATCAAGTCATATTCATACATTTATAGAATTACCTGGGATTACTTTTTATATGCCGTTATCAAATCAAAACCACTATATGCCTAGTTATAATCCTAACTTATATAATTTATATCCGTCGGCTTCAAGTGAATCTTCTAGTGCATCAACAAGCGGTGCAGGTGAATACTGATGTTTTTATGTATAAATAGACCATAAGGAAGTACTATGGCAACTAGAGTTTTTTCAAATGAAGATGGAAACCCAAATTCAAAAAGCATAATTGTTTCTAGAACAAAAGAAAATAAGGATATTGATTTAAGCTTTACTTCAAAATTTATTGGAACAGATAAATCAGGTAATGTTATCAATGGTGATATTTTCAAGAAAACTAATGCAGCAGCGGTTAAACAAGCTGTTAGAACTTTGTTATTAACAAATTATACCGAAAGACCTTTCATGCAGAGGTTTGGGGGAAACCTTTCAGATATGCTTTTTCGATTAAGTACAGAAGTAGATGATGCAAATTTGGAAGGTAGGATAATAAATTCCATTGAAAATTATGAACCAAGAGCGCAAATATTAAATATCAATTCAGTTATAAGTGCAGATCAAAATGAAGTTAGAGTTACAGTTACATTTTTAATTTTAAGCACATTACAAACTGAAAGTGTAGAAATAAATTTAACAAGGTTAAGATAAATGACAACTACAATACAATCAACAGACTTAGACTTTGACACTATAAAAACTAGACTGAAAGAATATTTTAAAAAACAAAATGAATTCAGTGACTATGATTTTGAGGCTTCAGGATTAAGTAACATATTAGATGTTTTAGCATTTAATACTCATATGAATGGATTGACTACTAACTTTGCACTTAATGAAAGTTTTTTAAATACTGCACAATTAAGAAGTTCAATAATATCACACGCTGAAGCACTTGGTTATGTTCCAAGATCATATGCTTCTGCACTTGCTAAGCTCACACTTAGTATTACTATAGCTGATCCTAACGATAGACCAACATCAATTGAACTAGATAGAAACACTAAGTTTACTACTTCTATTGATAGTGTATCATATGATTTTTTAACTAGAGAAAAATATATTGCTACACCTGATGCTAATGGTCTTTATACATTTAAAACGTCAGATGGACTTTCAGACATTCCAATTTATGAAGGAATTGAAAAAACAAAAACATTTTTTGTTGGTGATACAACTGATACACAAATATATGTCATACCAGATGTTACAATTGATACCACAACAATTAGAGTATTAGTTCATGATACTGCTGTTAGCTCAACATTTGATACATATACAAATATAAACACTGCAAATAGAATTACTCCTTCTTCAACTCATTATCAAATTAAAGAAACACCAAACGGTTATTATGAAATTATATTTGGAGATGGAATTAGTACTGGAAAAGCACCAGTTGCAGGAAATAAAATTGTTATTGATTATCTATCAACAAAAGGACCGGCTGCTAATGGTGCATCAGTTTTTGAAACAACTGCTACAGTCGAAGGTGTAAGCTTAAATAATGTTACAAGTTCAGCCGCTGCAGGTGGTTCATTTAAAGAAGGTGTGGAATCAATTAGACAAAATGCACCAATATATTTTACTTCACAAAGAAGAATGGTTACAGCTGAAGATTATAAATCACAAATTCTTACAAACTATGGATCATACGTTGAAGATGTTGCATCATGGGGTGGTGCTGACAATGATCCACCTGTTTACGGAAGAGTTTATGTTTCTTTAAAATTTAAATCTGATGTTGATGCTGCGACACAACTTAGTGTTAAATCAAGAATATTAAGTGAATTAACTAGTAATTTTGCAATAGCAAGCATTGACACTGAATTCATAGATCCACAAACAACATTCTTAGAATTGACAACCACTTTTAATTTTGATCCCGATTTAACAAGTAGTACAGCTTCATCTACTGCAGATTTAATACAAACAACAATAAATACGTATTTTGCAAATAATTTACAAAAATTTGGTTTAGTTTTTAGAAGATCTAATTTATTAACAATAATAGATGATGTTGATCAATCAATATTAAATACAAAAATGGCAATTAAAGTACAAAGACGTTTTACTCCTACTATTGGAGTTTCAAGAAATTATCAAATAAATTATCCAGTAAAATTAGCTGATATTGGTCCAGCTGTTGAAACTAACATTACTTCATCAACTTTTACTTTTAATTCAAAAAGTTGTACTATTAGAAACAGAGCTAGATCAACAACGCTTGAAATAGTATCAGCTGGTGGAACAATTGAAGTTGACAACATAGGGGCATTCAATCCGGCTAGTGGAAGAGTTGATTTAGTAGGTTTTATACCAACTGCAATAGAAGGCGATTTTATTAAGTTATCAGCTAAACCGGCAAATGAGAGTACTATAAGACCATTACGTGCAACTGTTATAGATATAGACACGGTAGCATCAAAAGCACAAGCGCAATTTGACTATCAAGAAACACAAGTTGCTTTAGCTGGAAGTGGAATTTCTTCTGTAACAACATCCACTTCTTCATCAAGTTCAAGTAGTTCAAGTAGTTCAGGTTATTAATGGCTAACATAAATTACCATTATAATAGAAGACCTCGTAATTTTTTACGAAGAAAAGTTCGTGAATCTCTACCAGAACATTTTACTCAAGATTATCCAAAACTTATAACTTTTCTTGAAAAATATTATGACTACTTAGACTCTGACGGTTTGAGTTCGTTTGATCATAAACTAAGAAAAATATATCACACGAGAGATACACAAGAAATATCATCTGATTTATTAGTTTACTTAATACAAGAAATAGCAGCTGGAAATACTGGTGAAAATTTTATTGATCCAAATTTTTATGCACAAAGAATTCATGAACTACATAGAACAAAAGGGAGCAGATTTTCAATTGAAGAATTTTTTAGAGCTTTCTTTCAAGTGCATCCTGAAGTGGTGTTTCCAAAACAAGATATTTTTACAATAGGCTATGATTCCGCTGGTCCTCTAAGTAAAATTGGTCCTGAATCAAATAAATTTATTAGAAATAATAAACTATATCAAGTTTTTTCAATCTTAGTAAAAAGTCCGATATCACAAGTTACGTGGCTTGAACTATATAAAAAGTTCGTACATCCAGCTGGTTTTTATATTGCTGGACAAGTTGTGACAGATGTTGAAGCTGTAGGTACATTTACTGCACCACTCGTAATTGAAGATAGTGCAAACAGAAAAGTTATTTCAACTGCAGCAATTACTGCTCAAGCTCCTTTTACTCAACTAACAGCTTTATTTGATTCATCTGATGGAACAATATTTAGAGCAAGACTTGATGAAAAAGTCAGTGAATATCAAACACTTAGTGCTACACAACTTCAAGGTTTTTATAGAAATGTTGATGAACTTATTACTGCAAATTCATTTACATTTGATGATAGTGGCCAAGGAAAAGACTTCTTAGGTGCATTAGGAGATAGCGCAGAAGCGGCTGCACCGGACTTCTCACTAGAACTTGAAACAATGGATAATGAACAATTTGATTCATCTTTTAATTCATAATGATTATTTTTATGTATAAATAGAACTATTATTAGGAAGATTTTATGACAAGACAAAATATTGGTATAGGAAGTTCGGCTAATGACGGTAATGGTGATACATTACGAACGGCAGGTAGTAAGATCAATGCTAACTTCAGAGAAATTTATACTTTTTTAGCTGATAGTAACAATTTATCAACTCAAATATCTTTAGAAAATGATGCAGTTGTTTTTGAAGGTTCTTCAACTGACGATTTTGAAACAAGATTAAAAGTAACTGATCCTACAAAAGACAATATCATAACGTTACCAGATTCTACAGGAACAGTTACACTCGATAATACAATACAAACACTTACTAATAAAACTTTAACTGCACCGAAAATTAATCAAAACGTAGCGCTTACAAGTACTGCAACAGAATTAAATTTACTTGATGGTGTTACAGGTGTAATAGTTACACAAGCAGGTACACAAACACTTACTAATAAAACATTAACGTCTCCTACTTTAAATACACCAAAAGTTGGTACATCTATTAATGATACTTCTGGTAATGAGGTTATAAAAATAACTGCAACCGGTAGTGCAGTAAACGAATTAACAATTGCAAATGGTGCTTCAACAACTGGACCTACGCTTTCTGCCACTGGAAGTGGAACAAACTTAAATATTATTATGACACCAAAAGGCACAGGTTCGGTTGAGTTGAACAAAGCTGCATTTTCAAGTGCAGAAGCAACTTCAGCCGGAGCGGTAAGTGCAACAGCAACACTGATAATCGGAAATCGTAGCTCCGGCTCTACTTTAGCAGTAACATTACCAAATGGAACTACTATTGGTGAATATAAAATTTTTACAAATAAAGGCTCAGACGCTTTGGAAGTTACCCCCGACTCTTTTAGAGGTTCACAAACTAAGTTTACACTTGCACAATTTGATGGTTGCACTTGTATATGGGATGGAACCAGCTGGTTTTTAGTCGGAAACCAAGGCGAAGTAACGGTAGCATAAGGAATAGAATATGTCAGCAATAATAACAGACCCTTTTAAAAAACAAGTATTGGATAATGTTGTTAATGAAGTGAAAAACTTAACAGCAAGATATTATGTGGGTATAGGAAAAAATGATCAGTGGAATTCAACTGAAACAGTTCCTACACCGACTGACACACCGAAAACTATAAGAGCTACACAATCTTCATTACAGTCAGTTAAAGCTGTTGCTGCAGCATCATTCGTTATACCAAGATATAATTGGTCATCAGGTTCAATATATAATGGTTATGATGATGATATAAGTGCTATACCTTCAAACACATATTATGTTTTAACTGAAGATAATGAAGTTTATATATGTCTACAGCAAAGTAAAAGTGCAACAGGAAGTCCAAATCCTTCTACTGTAAAACCTACAACTTCAACTAAAACAAAGGCCTTTAAAACTAGCGATGGGTATACATGGAAATTTTTATATTCATTATCAGCTTCAAGAGCAAGTGCATTTTTATCGGCAAACTTTGTACCTGTTGAAAAGGTCGATTCTGCTGATCAAGTAGGACTTGACTTAAGTGGTATAGAACAAGGGCAAGTTGCAGATTCTGCAGTTGAAGGAAGAATCCTTAATATTGTTATAACAAATGGTGGCACTGGATATACTAGTAATCCAACTGTTACAATAACTGGAAATTCTGGAGCACTTGGAGATAGTGCACAAGCAACAGCTGAAGTAGTAGGTGGTGCAGTTACAAAAATTGATATGTTAAATGAAAGTGCTGGTTCTGGAAAAAACTTTATAAATGCAACTGTTACAATATCTAGTGGAGGTGGTAGCGGTGCAACTGCAAGAGCAGTTATTGGACCACCTAAAGGCATCGGTAAAGATCCTAGAGATGAATTAAAATCAACATCCATAATGTTTAATTCAAAACCTAGTGGTGCTGAAGATGGAAAGTTTTTAGTTGGAACAAACCAAGATTTTAGACAAGTTACATTAATTAGAAATCCACGTACTGATTCAGATGATGGAAACATTCTTACCGCGAGTACTGCAAAAGCATTAAAATTTTTAATAGCAGATTCAGCATTCGCAACTCAACTATCTATTGATGAATTAATTACAAATGGTAAAACACCACCAGCAAAAGCATATGTTAATGAAGCTGTAAACTTTGGTGCTGCTTCTGGCATGAAAGTTTTTTATCATCAAACTGATAGCACTGGGTTTACACCTTTTAGTGTTGGTGATACTCTTACAGATGAAGGTAGCACAACAGGTACTATTTCAGTAGTTGCAGATTCAAATGAATTGTATTTAAATAATACTGGAGAAGTGTTATACATAGAAAATAGAGCACCAGTAATTAGAGCATCTGAACAGACTGAAGATATAAAAGTAGTGATATCACTTTAATAGGATAATTTATGGCGACAACGTTTACACAAGCAACCCTAGCTAATACATATAGAGACGATTTTCGTGATAGTGATAACTATCATAGAATACTCTTTAACAGTGGTGTAGGTTTACAAGCTAGAGAATTAACACAACTTCAAACAATATTACAAAAGCAGATTGAAAGATTTGGTAATAATATTTTTAAAGAAGGAGCGGTAGTAAAACCCGGTGGTGTTAATATAAATCCCCAATATGAATTTATAAAACTAGATGAAACTGATCCATCACATGTTTTACCAGAAGTTTCAACACTTGTAGGTAAAACTGTTGAAGGCCAATCTTCTGGTGTAATTGCAACAATTATTGAAGCAGTTGCTGCAGGTGGCGGCGATCCTGCAACTCTTTATGTAAAGTACACCAATACTAGTTCAGCGCAAA
>Ga0310343_10000218_pt1 | contig 26641 bp, 18 predicted proteins | sample HC15DNA2025_MG_FD_203519 | JGI IMG/M metagenome (GOLD analysis project Ga0310343, IMG submission 203519) | Marine microbial communities from station ALOHA, North Pacific Subtropical Gyre - HC15-DNA-20-25_MG | ecosystem: Environmental > Aquatic > Marine > Oceanic | place: Pacific Ocean: North...
CGTAGCGACTGTTTTCCTTGTCGCTAGTGGCGAGCCACTCGTTTTCTCTTCCCCAATAAACATCTTGATCGGGCTCCCAAACATCCGCTCGGCCGGCGGCAAAGCCAAAGGTCTTGAAGCCCATCGTTTCTAAGGCGACGTTGCCAGCCAGGATCATGAGGTCTGCCCATGAGATCTTCTGGCCGTATTTCTGTTTGATGGGCCAAAGCAGGCGGCGAGCCTTATCTAGATTGCCGTTGTCGGGCCAGCTGTTGAGAGGCGCGAAACGCTGCTGTCCACGTCCGCCGCCGCCGCGGCCGTCACCCGTTCGGTAAGTGCCCGCGCTGTGCCAGGCCATGCGGACGAAAAATGGACCATAGTGTCCAAAGTCGGCTGGCCACCAGTCTTGGGAATCGGTCATCAGTTCTGCCAGGTCTTTTTTCAAGGCATCGTAATCGACGCTATTGAATTCCTGGGCGTAGTTAAAATCGCTTCCCATTGGGTCTGATTTAGAGGAGTGCTGGCTGAGCAGCTCGGTTTTCAGGCGATTGGGCCACCAATCTTGATTGGTTGTTCCACCCCCAGCTGGGGCGGCCTGATTGAACGGGCATTTTGATTCTTCAGACATCTTTTTTATCTTTGAGTTACTAATTTCGATATAGTCAGTTAGGTTTTTATTTTTCGTAAATGAAAGTTGTTAGTGCAGTTGCGTTTGATCACTGGCAATCGGGGCAGATGCCCCAGTAGATAACCTCTGCCTCGTCGATGAGGTAGCCGTGGTTGTCCTTGGCATCGAGGCAAAGTACTTTCTCTGTTGAGCAATCGGTATCCACTAGGGAACCGCATTGGCGACACACTAGGTGATGATGATTGTCCATCCGCACTTCGTATCTCGCCGATGACCCAGCCGGTTGAATGCGGCGTAGTATTCCGTGCTCAAACATGACCTTCAAAGAGTCGTACACCGCTTGCCGTGATATAGCTCCAATTTCTCCCCGAACGGTATCGCAAATCTCATCTGCCATGGCATGAGGCGAGGAGCGTACTGCACGTATCACCGCCAGTCGCTGGGCCGTCACTTGAAGCCTAGCATCTTTCAAGGCTTCGGAAGCATCCATCTGTTCGCGACTTTGTTTTGGCACGGAATCGAAAAACAGCGAATTCTGGACTTAGTCAAGAATTAGCATGCACCAAGAATAGTATTTGAGATAGTTTGTATCGGAAAGTGCTTCAATAGTTAGGGAAAGTTGCGGCTGAAATAGGTAGCGGTCGATCTCCGAGCGACCACAATGAAAAGAATCGGATGGTCCCTCGGAGATCGACCTCTACCTGAGAGGAAATCGCGTTAGGTATCTTATGCCCAATGCTTTATCTGCTACCAGCAGTCCTCGACGATGGCTTTGCTAGACCGAATGGCTTCGAGCGGATTGGGAAGGGTGGAGTGCATTTCTAGACTGAAAGGACCCGTGTATCCAATATCTCGTGTCACTGAGAAGAATGTGGATAGACTCTCTTTTGTTTGGATCCCTTCTGTGAGAGCAAGATGAAGATCCCCCTGGCCGTCGTTGTCATCGAGGTGAATGTAGGCCAGTCGGTCGCCGGCAATCGGCAGCACGTCGGCCGGGTCTTCGTTGCTCATCTGGGCATGCCCGATATCGAAGAGCAGGTAGAGATTGGGATGGCCCACCTTCTCAATGAATTTAAGCGTGGATCTAACCGTGGGCAGGACCGTACCTGGGAAATGCTCGATGGCTATCTTGATTCCTTTGCTTCGCCCGAGCTCGGCTAACTGTTTATAGCGTTGGCTTAAGATCGGCAGCGTATTTTGATCTTTGGGCTTTGGCGGAACGACGTAGGCGCAACTGGCACCAAGTTGTGCTGCATGTTCAATTCCTTGGCGTGTATGATTCTCGATAGGATCCACCCATTTATCATCATCGCTGTCGAAAGCGCTGTTGGGTGGGGCTTCGTGAGAAAGGGAAAGGCAGCAAACATCCATACCGAGGTCGGCAAGAGCCGAGCGGGCCCCACTCGAACGCAGCATTTTAGGGCAGATGTCTACGTGGGCGAAACCAAGCTTAGCGAGAGAGAATAGACTCTCGGATTCAGGAATTCTCGTTTTACGAAATCGGTGCCAGTAGCGCATTGGGCCGACTCCTTCGTCGAGTCCCCATTGGCAACAGGATAATTTCATGGTTTCTTATTTCGTTCCTAGCAAGGGTGTGATCGATGAAGGGTGATACGTCAATCAATCGGAGAAGATCGAATTGGCATTTTAGGTCAACTATCAACTAATCTTAGGTTGGTAATCTCACTACAATTGTGGGTAAATGTAAAATTGTTCAGAACGAATCTCAATTTTGAGAACCTCAAATCTGACAAAGAAGTCACTCGAACCCCTTAGATTTGCTCCATGGATAATAAAGAAGTCGATTACGAATTAGTTGTATGCGGTGGCGGCATACCGGGCGTGTGCGCAGCGGTGACCGCCGCCCGTAGGGGAGTGAGGGTTGCTTTGCTCGAGAATCGACCGATCCTCGGTGGCAATGGTAGCAGCCTGGCTCTCGTTCCTCCGCATGGAGCGGCCTCATTCTGGCACAACCGCATGGCTCGTGAAGGAGGTATCCTGGAAGAGGTGATGATAGAATATGCAGCCCGATCGCCACTGGCGGACAATCGGCGCATCTTCGATATGGTACTGCACGAGTGGTGTACGCGGGAAGCGAGTTTGGATCTCTTTATGAATACCCGCGTGGATAGCGTGGAGGCTTCTAGCGGGCGTATCCAGTCGATCAGGGCAACTCAGCACTCGACGGAAACTATCTTTAAGCTTAAGGCCCCTCTATACGTGGATGCGACGGGCGATGCCTTCGTAGCGGAGGCGGCGGGAGCTGAATTCCGATTAGGCAGGGAAGGTCGCGACGAATTTGGGGAGCATCTGGCTCCGGAAACTGGGGACGCTAAAACCTTACCCTGCGCTCTATACTTGATAGCCCACCGACGAGATCAACCTATGCCCTTCAAGGCCCCGGATTGGATCGCCAAGCGTCAAGGTTGTGAATCTTTCCCGCATCGACCGCATGTGGTTGATAAATTCGCTATGGGCAAACGGCTCAATGAGGAAGGATCGGCTATCCAGCTGTTTTGGTGGTGTTCGCTGGGGGGCGAGCGAGACATCATTAAAGAAAGCGAAAGTATTCAAGCCGACCTGGAGGCGGAAGCGTTTGGGGTATGGGATCACATGAAAAACCATTGTACGCAGGAGACTCGTGACGCTCTCGCCAACTACGAGGCCGTTTGGTGGTCGCCCTTTCCACTTAGGCGCGAATCGAGACGTGTAGTTGGGGACACAATCCTTATTGGTAGTGACGTTTTCGAGGCCAAACTCTTTGAGGATAGGGTGGCTCATGGTGGGTGGCCTGTGGATGTGCACCCACCAGAAGGTTTGCGAAGCAATGACCCGCCTTGCGACCAGACCTTTCTCAATGAAATGTACAGTGTACCTTTCAGTATCATGTATTCGAAAAATGTCGATAATCTGATGCTGGCTGGGCGTTGTATCAGTGTCAGCCATGTGGCCATGGGTTCAATTCGGGTGATGAATAGTTTAGGTGCGGCGGCCCAAGCGGTCGGAATGGCGGCCTCCATCTGCGTGGATAAAGGAATCGACCCCAGAGAGGTCCGACAAAATCACTTGGCCGAACTGCAGCAAGGATTGCTGAAAGACGATGTTTATATAATTAGTCTGCCTAATGCGGATCCCGAGGACCTTGCCCTGAAGGCGACGGTGTCGACGTCCAGCGAGTTGGATTTGCTGGTTGCGGAGCCGGACGAATTTCTGGAGTTGAGATACGACTTGGCTCAACAGTTGCCCTTAAGCCAGGGAAAAGTGGATACGGTTTCTGTTTTGCTAAAGTCGGAACTTGATGAAGTCGCCAGGGTTAAGGTCCGCATTTTAACTAGCAGCAAGCTGGCTCGATTCGACGACCAAGATCCTATTTGCGAAACCCGACTATTTATTCCGCCAGGAGGGGAGAGTTGGCACGATATAAAAATTGGCCAGAAATTCAGCGAAGATACGCTATTGTGGATATGCATCGACCGGACAATCGGCGTTTCTTGGGGCTACACTAACGAAGAAGCTTTTAATAGCCGGTTCGCCGTCAGATTCGAGGGGGAGTTAAAGCCTAAGCCTTCTCATGGGCTAGCGAGAATCGCTCCGCAAAAGGATGATTGGATTGCTGTCAATCACCATGGCCGATTGCCGGAAGAACTGCACCTGTGGATGGAGGATACAGTGGGCTTAAAGTATGATCGTAAAGTGCGAGCCACTCTTTGCTGCCGAGTTTCCCCCCTATCTAAACCTTACGGCGGCCATAATATAGCTAATGGTATTTCCCGAGCTGAAGATTGGCCGAACATTTGGATATCGGATCCAGCTAAGGGAATGCCTCAAGACATCACGCTCACCTGGGAAAATCCGCGGACGATCTCTGAGGTATTGCTCACTTTCGATACGGACCTATGTGCTCCAGATCGTTGTTTCGGCTGGCCACGTGAAGCCTTCCGCTTTCCCTTTCCCGTACCCGAATGCGTCAAAGACTATCGGATCATGGGTAGAAGCGGCCATGAGTGGACGGAATTGCTTTTGATCGAAGGAAATTACCATCGCCGTAGGGTTCACCGATTGGATACGCCATTTGAAACCAGTGATTTGAGGGTAGAGGTCTTGGCAACTCACGGTGGGAATTCTGCCCGAGTTTACGAAATTCGAGTGTATTAGGACGAATTCATTTAAACCGGAACGCGTAAAGATCGGCGTCCTTCAGCTCGAACCGTATCCGAACTGTTTGGCCGGCGATCTCGGAAAGACCGGCATCGGTATTCCATTGAATGGTTCTGGCGACCGAATCGCCAAAATAGGCAGGACAGTCCTCTATTGAAAATCCGGGAACGGGTTGCCCGTTTCCGTATTGAATCTCTACCCGCAAACTTCCAGCAGCGGATGTGGAGAAGTTGAGCTCGAGCCGGGAGCCGTCGAATACCAGTGGTTTGGTTAAGAGGGTTCCTCCATTCCAGCCTGCTGAGGCGGATACGAATCCGTCGAGCCGCAAGGTGTAGCGCCTCAGAGCGCTACCTTTGCCATGCCAGTAGCCTTCTAACGAATACAAAGATAGTTCTTTGCCTGCTCTTGGAAGCATGGTATCTGTTTCGATTAAACCCCAGGCGATGGAAGGAGCACCGTAGTGCCAGGTTCCTGGTCGTTCCGGACCCGGTCTCAAGAAAGCTTCGTTCCAGCGCTTGAAATGGCTGCCATCAAGGCTGGCCATCAGAAGCCCCTCGCTCAATGCGTGGCCGTAGCGCGGATGGGCGGCGGCTCGAAGGGCTCGGTTTTCGGAATCGGGTAAAGCCTCCATGGGTGGTCCGTTTTCCCGTTCGATGTAGCGCATAGGGAAGCCTAGGAGAATGTGCGGGGCCCGGTGATAGGAAAATATGCCATTGGTGTACATTTCCTGGGGGGTAGGATCATCGTAAGTGAGATCTTCAATGCGTTCCCATTCCTTTAGATTCGAGGAGATTCCGGTTCGGATGGAGCGAGGGCCTTTGGGTTTCCATTCGGTATCGTTGATAATACCTTCAGGAGATGTTCGCCAGTAGGCCCGATACCGATTAATGGTTGGATCCCAGAAGGCGAGATTCTGGGAGTCGAAGGCCCCTTTAAGCCGAAGGATCAAATTGTTAAAATGCGGTTTCCAATGTATGCCGTCAGCAGAGGCCAAAACGATGAGACCATTCTTCTCTCTCGATCTGATAATCGCCTTGTAGCGGGCATTGGCTGGAGTGTCTGGATTTTGGTCTTTGAATACGGCCGGGTGCCCTGCGTCTATAGCCAGACCATTCATAGCCTCGCTAGTCATGACGATATTATTCGCTTTGGAGCCAGCGAATTCATGCAAGCCGAGCTTAGGTTTCTCCCAAACGATTCCGTCGGCACTTTCTGCATAGGCGCAGAATCGCGGATGGCTGTCCGTTCGTAGCTCGCCATCGAGAAAGTCGATATGCATGGATTTGTAGTACATGCGATAGCGGTTCCCGTCCTTGAATATGCTGTGGTAGCCACTCGCCGTTCCTTCCCAAGGTTCATCGTGTATGATAGCGATCTCCCGGGGTTGGGGTTGATGCAGTTGTAGTCTGGCATCGCCGCTGATCGATTCGATCAGGTGATCTTCGACAAAGAGCTCTCGCCGTGTTCCGATATCCGTAGGGTCCGCATTTATTGAAACGGCAAAGAAACTGCATAGGCTGGCGGCGAGGACTGAGTGGTGCGGTTTGGAAAACTTCATTTCGGAGATTCATGATGATCTTAGATTCAGTGTCGATGGACTCAATTACGATTTTTCCTTGCGTCGAGCGAGTGTTGAAGTTTGGAAAGGGTACAGATAGAAGCTCGGATTTTTGAGTTTACAAAGGGGCCTGTTTTTGGAAGAGTTAAGTTGTCGTGTTAACCCAAGAGCAAATCGAGCAGTACGACCGTAATGGATACATAGGAGTTGAGAATGTGCTCTCTCCAGAAGAAGTCGAAGAGTTGCGAAAAGTGACAGATGATTTTGTTGAGAAATCACGGGGGGTTAGAGAAAGCGATGAGGTTTTCGACTTGGAGCCCGGCCACAGCCCAGGGCATCCCAAGCTGCGGAGACTTAAATCGCCAATCAATATTCATGATGTTTACAGGAGGATATTGAATCATCCAAATATCCTTAAAATTGTCTCTCAACTAATTGGCCCCTCTATTTGGAGCAACGGCAATAAGCTTAACATGAAGTCAGGCGGATTTGGTAGTCCGGTAGAATGGCATCAGGATTGGGCATGGTATCCGTTTACCAATGACAAATTGTTGGCTGTCGGCATTTGCATCGATGATATGATTGAGGAAAATGGGTGTTTGCTAGCGATCCCCGGTTCGCACAAAGGTCGGATATTCAATCATCACCAAGATGGACGTTTCGTTGGAGGCGTTACTGAACCGGATTTCGATGATGCAGCGGCCGAAAAAATTGAAGTGAAAGCGGGTGGCATTTCAATTCACCACGTTCGCGTATTGCATGGTTCTTTGCCTAACCTCTCTCCGAATTCGCGTCGATTGCTTTTGTTCCAATATTGTGCAAGTGATGCTTGGCCTTTGAGTGGAATCGATTGGCCCAAGTACGTTGAGAGTCATGTAATCGGTGAGCCGACCAATCAGCCTCGGGTCACAAGCGTGCCAGTTCGCATCCCCTTGCCTCGACCAGAATACGGTGGGTCGATCTATGAGACGCAACGGTCTATGGAAACGAGAACCTTCAACCAATCATCAACATAAACGCTGTCGTATTGACAGTCCTTCCAATATGCCAAGCAATGAACTGAAAGCCTTGTTAGCGATGCGTTGGGCAAACCGTCCTGACCCGTTGGGCCCTGTCGAGCAGATTCGCAGCCAAGACAAGACGGATCCAGGACGCACACCGTGCCAGGGCGCTACATTTGATGGGTTAGACGCGGATGGCGTCTATTGCGAGTGGGTCGATTGGGAAACGCCGACGACGGAGAGCGTTTTTCTTTACCTGCATGGTGGCGGATACTACAGAAGCTCTGGTCCAGCAAGTCGCATGGCGGCCTCCAACCTGAGCAAGGCCTGTGGCTGCCGATGTTTCACAGCCGACTATCGGCTAGCTCCCGAGCACACGTTTCCAGCCGCCATCGATGACACCTACACCGCATATCAATGGCTTTTACAACAGGGTCTCTCGCCGAGGCAGGTCGTAGTGGGCGGGAGCTCTGCTGGCGGAGGATTGACTGCCGCTTTGCTGGCAAAACTAAAAATGAGTGGAAAGGAAATGCCGGCCGCCGCTGTGCTCCTTTCTCCTTGGACGGACCTAACCCAAAGCTCGGAAAGCTACAATACGAATGCTGAAAGAGATCCTTCGATTTGGAAAGAGTATCTGGATGTGGCGGCTGAGCGATACTTAGGCGGAGCAGATCCAAAGAACCCTTTGGCCTCGCCTTTATTTTCGGATATGGAAGGGCACCCTCCCTTGCTCATACAGGTAGGAAAAGAGGAAACAATGTATGGGGATGCCGAAGCCTATGCCGACAAGGCCCGCCAGGCTAGTGTCGAGGTCGAATTCCAGGTATTTGACGATGTTCCTCACGCATGGCACAACAGTGAGCAACATGTACCCGGCATTCCCGAGGTGTGGCAGGCACTCGGACAAATTGGGGATTTCTTTCGAAGCCATGTTCAATAGTATTCAAGAAAATAGTTAGGAAATCATATTGTATGAAGATTCTGGTAACAGGGGCTTCAGGGCGCTTGGGATGCAGCTTGTGCCGGCTTTTGAAAGAATCGGCAATCGATTTTGTGGCTGTAGACAAATTCCCCAACGAGCAGGTCGAATATCCGGTCGAGTCGGCCGATTTGACGTATTGGCAGATCTGCGAGCGCCTTATGGAAGGAGTCGATGCACTGGTCCATTTCGCCAACTATTCCAATTTCAACGCTGCTCCGCCGGAGATCCTGTACACCGCTAATACTGCGATGAACATGAATCTTTTTCAGGCGGCGGCCAACGCCGGCTGCCGCCGAATTATTTTCGCCAGCTCTATACAGGTTCTCGATGGCCAGCTACCTACGATGGATCGGGCGAGTCAGGAGAATGTTTTGAATTACCTGCCGGTCGATGCGGGGGCGCCCGCTTTGCCTCGAAACGCATATGCCTTGAGCAAGCAGGCGGGCGAGCAGATGTTGTCTTATTTTTCTGATACAGCAGGGATAACAGGCATTGCTATTCGGTTCCCTTTGTTGGTCGACTGGGAATTCATGCGAGAATTGAAAGTGACCAATGGCATGAATCGTGGAAACGCCTATGATCTTTTCGCCTATCTGCCCGTATATTCAGCTGCGGAAGCCTGTTTTCAGGCTATCATGGCCAATGTCGATGGCTACCGAAATTATTTTGTGGCGTCCAAAGATAACCTAGAACAAAGACCGGGTCGCGAGATAGTGGAGCAGGAGATGGCAGACTTGCCTTGCCGGAAGCCTATCGAGGAGTTGGATACATTGGTAGATTGCTCGAAAGTTGTAGCGGAGCTCGGATGGGATCAGCCGCAATCTTTAGATGAATCCCTAGCGAAATATAAGGGTCGCGAGAGTATAAAGCCTTACGATTGAGGCCGTTCTCCCTCATATATAGAACAGGCATCCTTTATTTTCATCGGAAACTCCATCGGGCTGCTCCTCATTAGAGCCCAGAGCGATTAGCGGATAGCAAAGAGCAAGAAGGATAGAAGCCAGGTTTGAAAATCTCTCGGCAATCATGCGCATGGTTCATTGCGTTTCGAGGTGACTGTTCTGTCAAGCGGGGATAAACTCTGATTAAGGTCGCGTACTTAGAAAGCGTCTGATTCCCTCCGAGCAAACATCTCGAAACATGTAGTGAGGCGAAAAAGCCTGAAGTGTAGGGTCGTAGCGAGCGAGGTACCTAGTTGGAGATAATCATTGCGATGCGTTGGGGCAAAGATGTTCATTGCGGCACCCAAAGTGTGAGGCCGTATGTAATATAGTTGTGTTCAAGTAATAGGACAGACATCTTGTTGGTTTTCGGTACTGGCCAGCCCTTGTTCGTCGAGTTACGCGGGGCAATACTGGAATTCTGGGCGACCTCTTTCCTCATCATGACGCCTCTCGATTATATAGTTATCATTCTGTTCACGCTTGGCGTCTTGGCTGCCGGTCTCTCGTTTGGCGAATCAGGAAAGAACATGAAGACCTTTTTTGCGGGCGGAGGAGCGGTGCCTTGGTGGGTGAGCGGATTGTCGCTCTTCATGAGCTTCTTTTCCGCGGGCACTTTTGTCGCTTGGGGTTCCTTGGCGTACATGCATGGCTTCGTATCGATCACGATTCAGTGGACCATGTGCTTGTCTGGCTTCGCCATCGCCGGATTCATCGCTGCCAAGTGGAGAAGTACGGGTGTACTGACAGGATCTGAATTCATCGGAGCTCGCTTAGGTACAGGTATACAAAAAACGTATACATATATATTTATGGCTATATCGGTTTTTACAAGCGGTGCTTTTTTGTATCCGGTAGCTAAGATTGTCGAGGGGTCGACGGGATTTCCGTTTCAGTACGTGGTCATATTCCTTACCCTGGTAATCGTGCTCTATACAGCTAGAGGAGGTTTTTGGGCGGTGATTGTCACGGATGTATTGCAATTCGTGGTACTGGCCTCTGCGGTTATCGTTATCGTTCCCTTGGCGTTTGACAAGATTGGCGGAGTTAACGTTTTCTTCGAGAAAATGCCGTCGGATTTTTTTTCCCTAACGACAAACGATATCACCCCGCTTTTCTATATTGGATTCGGGGTATACAACCTTTGTTCCATTGCCGGGAATTGGGCCTATGTACAGCGCTATACGAGCGTGAAAACGCCTGGAGATGCCCGTAAAGTGGCCATGCTATTCGGCTGTCTTTACATCTTCAGTCCAGTGATATGGATGCTGCCGCCGATGATCTACCGGATCTACAATCCGAATTTGGATACTTCTGCCCAAGAGGCTAATCATGCCTACATGTACATGTCCAAGGAGGTCCTTCCGATGGGCATGCTCGGGCTGATGGTAGGGGCCATGGTTTTCGCGACAGCTAGTTCAGTGAATACGCAGCTCAATATCCTTTCGGGGGTATTCACTAATGACGTTTACAGGAATCTCAAAAAAGCGGCGAGTGATCGTGAGCTTATATTTGTGGCCCGCGTATCCACGGTCGGCTTCGGTTTAATATCCATGATCGTCGCTCTCTCAGTGGATCGAATGGGCGGCATTCTAAGCGTGATTTGGGCCTTAGGTGGTGTCACCGGAGGGGCGATGTATGTTCCCACGCTCTGGGCCTTGTTTTCGAAGCGGCATACCGGCTACACCGCTCTAAGCGTAACGCTGATTTGCCTACTAGTGAATTCGTTTTTCAAATGGAGTGGCCTCTATCCCTTGAATCAGGGTCAGACCCAAGCCCTGGGAGTTTTGTTACCATTGATTCTTATGGGAGCCTACGAAATTTACGCTTCTACGTTGAAAACAGCTATCCCGTCACAGTTTACCGAATACGAGGCGGTACGCACGGAGAGAGCCCGAGAAAGAGCGTTGGACCGCCAGGGCAATCGCGAGGAAATAGCGGAAGCTGAAAAGGAGAATCGCCATGCTATTCGCGTGGTAGCTATAGGCGTGCTATCGATCGGCTTTTTGATCGCCGCGTTCGGAGTGTTTGCGGACCATGGAGCTGCTTGGGTGTCGTGCATCGGAATTCTGGTGGCAGTTTTAGGTGGTGTAGTTTTATATCGAAAATAGAGCATATTGATCGAGCAAGTTGCAGACATGTTCCCGTTGTGCCACATTGATATTAACTTAACAATGATTTGAGTTTAGGAGCGGGTTTATCCCGCGATAAATCCAATGGATCGGAACCGGAATCGCGGGAGAAACCTGCTCCTGCAAAATCGACAAAGATCATAAATTCTTCTGTCGTTGAGTTAAGTTGACGCCAGTGCGATCAGCGATCGTACCTAGATTTTTTAATCGAAGAGTGGGGCTGAGGCAACGATGAATGAGACTAAGGATTGGTCCACTCTTCTGGGGACAGCAATTGGCTCAAGCGAGGTAGTATTGGCTACCCTTGGCTATCTGACGTAGCATTTCGGGTGCATAGGGATAAGAAACTCTTTCATTAAAAAGCTGCCTTGTCATTGCAGCTCTGAGGTCTTGCTTGTCGATCGCACCCTAGCGGAGCGTGAACCGTTCCTTCGATTTTGGAAATTGGGTGCTTGATCGGTTTTGGCAAATCCTTAGGATTGCCATGAGGACCTTAGCCAGTTTTTCTGTTCAGATTATTTGAGAGCCGTCCCGTTGCCAAGCCTTGGTAACGGTTGACGTGTATTGCAGTCCAGATGTTTTTCTCCCATCAAAATTCCGGCCAATCCGCTCTACTAAAAGTCGTTGGCAAAAAGATTTTCATATCGCTCCTACTCCTATGGTTGGCTGGCTGTGCGACGGGACCTAAATACGAGACTCCCGAAACGGATGAGCCAACGGCGTTCCTGAACACGTCCGAAGAGAGGAATTCCTCTCCGATGTCGGGTTGGCGGGAATTCTTCCATTCACCCGGGCTAGACGAGTTATTGGATCAGGCAGAGGCCAACAACCTGACCTTACAGGCGGCCTGGCAGTCGGTGCTTGCTTCCCGAGTAGCCGTACAGCGTTTTCGGACAGAGGGGCTACCGCAGGTGGATGCGGGATTGTCGGGAGAAACTTTTGAGCGTTCGGATGCCCTATCTGGAATAGGACGTGGTGATTCGGGTGATCGCTTCGATGCCGATGGCAGAGTTGGTTGGGAATTGGATTTATTTGGCCGGGTTCGAAGGAGCGTGGAAGCAGCAAGGGCGAATTATAAGGCGGAAGAAGCTTTGTATCACGATCTAATATTCACCCTCCAGGCGGATGTGGCCCTCCACTATTTTCAAATCAACTCCTTGCAGGCGGAGATCGAGCTTCTCGAACGTAGTCAAGAGACGCGAGCTGAGTCGTTGAAGCTGATCGAGCAACGCCGTCGATTCGGTACGGTAAGTGAGCTGGCCGTCGCCCAAACCGCTTCCTTACTTGCTACGGCAGAAGCTCGCTTATATGCAGCTAAGCGTATTCAAAATAGTTTGCTATATTCGCTGGCGGCCCTGCTTGGCGAAACGCCCGCAACATTCAGTTACCAACCCGATGCTCTCGAGTCTGAGCCTCCAGCGATTCCTGCGGGCTTGCCTGGCGAGCTATTGGCTCGCCGCCCGGATATTCGCCGATCGGAGCGATCGCTGGCGGAAGCCAATGCCTTGATGGGAGTGGCCAAAGCGGACTATTTCCCACGAATTACGCTTTCAGGGACGCTCGGTTTTGCGGTTCGCGATTGGGACGACATGTTCGAATCGATTTCCCGGTTTGAAAGCTCTGGAGCAGGTATATCCGTGCCGGTATTTCAGGGCGGCCGTCTAAGGGCGAACGAGACTCAAGCTCGAGCACTGTACAAAGAACGCTCTTTGCTTTATCGGCAAACCGTTATCGCGGCAGTTACCGAAGTAGAGGATCTCCTGCAATCGGTCCACTTGTTGGAAGCCCAAAGCGAGGCGATTGCCCGTTCGGTGGAGGCGTCCAGCAACGCCCGGAGCATCTCCATTTTGCAGTACGAGCAAGGCGTTTCAGACTTTATTACTGCTCTCGATGCCGAGCGAACGGCTTTGGATGCGGAACAGCAGCTCGAACAAGTAAAACGTAGCCAGTATATCAACACCATAAATCTGATACGAGCCCTAGGTGGGGGTTGGTAGTTTCGAATATCTTTTTCTGAAATCCCATGAATTTGAACCGAACGAGTCGTCTTCTCTGTAGCTTAGCGGTTGGCATCACTTGCCAGGCTGTGGCCCAGGACCAAACCCCTGTCTCCGTAACCAAGCCGCTTTTAGATGCGAACGAATCCCGTTTCCAATTCACGGGTACGATCACTTCGGAGCGGGTGGCTTCTCTTTCCCCTCGAGTGGCGGGCTTAGTGGCCAAGGCCGATGCGGAAATGGGGTATTCTGCCAAGGCGGGCGACATGCTGGTTGGTTTGGATGACGCACTAGCTCGCATGGAATTGAGAGAGGAGGAGCTGAATTTGGAGGCGGCCGAAGCGGATTTGATCAATTCCAAGCGCCGACTGGACGAAGCGGTGAATCTGGGTGATGCAAATTTTCCACGATCGGAGCGGGAAAACAGGGAGACCACCTACCGGATGGCTCAAATAGCGGTCAGTCGCTTGGAAACCTTGGTCGCAACCCAGAGGGAGATCGTCGAGCGCCATCGAATTATCGCCCCGTTCGATGGGATGGTGGCGGAAAAAATGGCGGAAGTGGGCGAGTGGGTGCAAACAGGGAATCCGGTCCTTCGATTCGTCGATACGGAAAGCTTGCGACTCGATGTGCAAGTACCACAGGAAGAGCTGGCGTTGGTTATGGGGTCGGACACCGTCACGGTTGAAATTGCTGGCTCGGGTGCGAAAGCTTTCGAGGCCCATATAGAAGCTAGGTCTCCACAGGTCGACTCCCAGACGAGAACCTTTCAGGTGAGGATCCAGCTCGATAATTCGTCGCCCAATGTGAAACCGGGCATGTCTGCGGTAGCGATCTTTAAGCCCAACTCCGAGGATGCTAGTGTCTTTATTACCCGTGATGCGATACTGCGTACGGCCGACGGACAGGTGATGGTTTGGGTAGCAGAAAGCAGTGGCGGAGGATTTAAAGCCTCGCGACGAATCGTCCAAACAGGTCCTACGAGCGGGGATTTTATTCAAATCGTTTCAGGTTTGCAGCCGAGCGACCAAGTAATATATCAAGGAAACGAGCTGCTTCAGGAGGATCAGTTGATTCGAATTGTCGAATCCGTGATTCCAATAGAACGCGAACGCTAACGCCAACCTCAGTCCCATTATCCCATGTTCGAGTGGTGCATTAAACATCCCACACAAGTTTCCGTAATCGCTCTGCTGGTTTGCGTACTGGGAACGGTTGCTGCCCTGAGAATACCGGTGCAGATGATTCCCGACCTAGATGTGCGCACCATATCCGTGGTCACGCGTTGGCCCGGGGCAACACCGCAAGATGTGGAGAAGGAGATTCTCATAGAGCAGGAAGATTATCTGCAGAATGTGCCTGGCTTGCAGCGGATGATTTCCTCGGCCTCCATGAGCTCGGCTGAGATTGAACTAGAGTTCCCTTCCACCATCGATGTCAACGATGCGCTCATCCGCGTCCTCAACGCTTTAAGCCAAGTGCCCAGCTATCCGGAGAACGTTGACGAGCCGAGGGTCATAGCTACTTCGTTCTCCGCGAATTCCTTTATGTTCTACGCACTTATTGATACTTCCGGAGAACGCGAGCCGGAGGATGTGCTGCGGATGATCGATCTGGTTATGGAGCGTGTGAAGCCTCGGATGGAGCGTGTCCCTGGTGTATCTCAAATACGGGTACGTGGAGCTCCTGAGCAGCAAATTCGTGTCAATGTGGATTTGGCTCGGCTGGCATCGGTGGGCTTGAGCATGCAGGATGTGCGCAACGCTATTCGAGATCGGAACCGAGACATTTCGGCAGGGGATATCAGCAGTGGCAAACGGTTATACTTGGTCCGAACGATCGGGCGCCTGGAAACGCCCGAGCAACTTTCTTCGATTATCCTTAGGCGTACTGGAGATTCCGTTACCAAACTGGGTGATGTGGCGGAAGTGCAATTGAGTTTCTATGAGCCGGATTCCGTCGTCTATCAGCGAGGCGAGCTGGGCATCATGGTAATGGTTTCCCGTGAATCGGGAACCAACGTCATCGAGATACGTGATGCGATGACCAAGGTGGTAGAGGGAATCAATCGAGATGTACTAGCGCCGCTGGGAATGAATATGTATATGACGAGCGATGATGTGCGTTACGTCGTATCCTCTATCAAGAACGTCTGGCGAAATTTAATCTTGGGAGCGATCGCTGCTACCTTCGTTCTTTGGCTCTTTTTGCGTTCGGCCGCGGGTACTCTCATTTGCGTAGCGGGGATACCGATTTGTACCATTGCCGCATTTATCGGTCTGCAAGTGGCAGGGCGGACGATAAACGTCATATCGCTGGCTGGAGTAGCTTTTGCCATCGGAATGACGGTGGACAACGCCATTGTTGTTTTGGAGAGTATTGAGAAGAAACGGCGACTGGGTTTAGGCCGGATTGACGCCGCTATAGCGGGTGTGCGGGAAGTCTGGTCATCGGTATTGGCCTCGACGATGACCACCGTGATTGTTTTCGCCCCAGTTTGGCTGATAGAGGAAGAGGCTGGGCAATTATTCTCCGATATCTCGATTGCCATTTCTGGAGCAATTATAGCTTCAATGGCTGTATCCATAGCTATAATACCAACGGCTAGCATCAAGTTAGCCAATTTGGGGGGAGCGGCCAAGGAAGGAGCCCGTAAGGCTAGAATCAACGTTCTCTTCGAAACTCTGGTCGACAAGCTGGTCATGTCTACCAAGGGCGCTTTGGCGGGCGTTCTAGTGACGGTAGGGGCCAGCTTGGCTATCATTTATTTTCTGACTCCATCGGCTGAATACTTGCCTGAGGGCGAGGAGGCTAAAATTTTTACCCGTTTGTTGGCTCCGCCAGGCTATAACCTGGAGATGATGCAGTCCATCGCTAAGGAAACCAGCGATCATTTCAGTCAATACTACACGACTAACGGGGCTTTAGAGAACGAGAATCTGGATCCTAGCATCCCTCCGATAAGGCAGATTCTTTTTATGGTAGGCAATCAGCGAACGACGATAGTAGCGGAAACGTATGATCCTTCCCGAATCAATGAATTGAGGTTGGTATTCGAAGATTACTTCGCCAAATTTCCGGGTATCCGAAACTTTATTAGCCGCGGATCTATTATCTCTAGCAATGATGGGGGTTCTCGTAGTGTTAATTTAGATATAAGTGGAGCGGACCTTCCGGAAATCTATAAAGTCGCGGAAGCCTGCTACAGGCGAGCCTTTGAGGTTATCGACAACCCATCAGTTAATTCCACGCCATCGGCCTTGAGTTTACAACAGCCGATGGTGGAGATTCGGCCTAATTGGGATCGAGTGGCTGAGTTGGGCTATTCCAATAGCTCGTTTGGGTTCACCGTTCGGGCCCTAACGGATGGGGCCTACGTGGACGAGTTTATACTAGATGGGCGGCGTATCGATGTGTTTCTGTACAGCACGCAAGGAGAGGTCGATAGCCTAGATTCCTTGTCTAATCTACCGCTATTTGCACCGATTGGCGGTGTAGTTTCAGTAAGTTCGGTTGCCGATCTCGTCGAAAAAGTGGATACCGATGCCATCCGCCGCCTCAATGGTGAGCGTACCGTAACCTTGAATATCATTCCACCGCGATCGTTGGCTCTGGAAGATGCCGTAGAAATCGTGAGAAACGACATCGTTCGCCACTTGCGCACGCAGGGCGTTATTCGTGGGAGTGTTGACGTAAGTGTCACTGGAGCGGGGGACCAATTGCAGAAAACGCGAGAAGCCTTGTTTGGGAATTTCCTCATCGCCTTGATCCTTTCCTACCTGCTTTTGAGCGCCGTTTTCTCTCACTGGGGATTTTCGTGGGTAATTCTAGCAACGGTGCCCATCGGGATTGCTGGCGGCATTGGCGGTCTCTGGTTGTTGAATACAGGTGGAGCGTTCCTTGGTCTGATTGGCTTAACCCCGATACAGCAGCCCTTCGATATGATCACGATGCTCGGGTTTCTGATCCTGCTAGGAACGGTGGTTAATAATCCCATCCTGATCGTCAGCGGCACCATCGATCGATTGCGTTCCAATATGGAGATCACTGATTCCGTACGCGAAGCTACCTTGGCCCGTATTCGTCCCATTCTTATGTCCACGACAACAACTGTGTTTGGCATCGCTCCGTTGGTGCTTTTCCCGGGCGCTGGAACTGAACTCTATCGCGGAGTGGGCGCTATTGTCCTTTTCGGATTGTTGTTCTCTACGTTTGTGACATTGGTGTTCCTTCCCTCCTTCCTTATGCTCTGTCTCAAGACGGTGAGTATGCTCAAGATAGGGATTGGAGCTCAGTCCTTGCCGGAAGACCAAGCAGCGATGGAGTCGCGTTAAGCAAGAAGGTGTTATTGGTAGTCTCCAATCTCGGATGGGCGGACGTTCATGAAATTAAAAGGAGGTCTTGCATTCACGGGAAGATCAGCCCCTTTACGATTTGCTAGCGAAGCGGGAGCAGGTACTGGTTTGGCAATTGTTTCGATACCGCCCAGGTTGGGGAATCGAGGTGGAGATTTGATTCGGACCAGAGATTAAGGCGAATCATATCCAGCTCAATTCGTATTAACAACGCTACGCTTGCTCCACTTTCAGCGGAGCAGGATCGCTAAGGAGAACAGGCTGTCACTTCATCGGTTCAAGCTCGGTTTTAAAGATCGCGAATCCTCTGTCTTGATAGTTTTTCAAGGCATGTTTGTGATCTTGAGTGCAGGTGTGTAGCCAGATACGCTTAGTTCCGGGTAACTCCCACACCCGCTCTAATGCTGTAGAGAGAAAGGATCCACCGAGACCCTTGCCGATATAATCGGGGAGGAGGCCAAAGTACACGATTTCGACGCTGCCTGAGGCTTGTGCTTCCAGTTCGAAGTAGCCGACCTCTACGCCGTCCAGTTTCCCTACGAACGTATTTAGCACATCCCGATCAACGTAGTCCTGCCAATCGTTTTTCGACCAGCTCAATCGATCGGTCCAATGCCATTCCGATCCTACCGAATAATAGAATCGACGATTTAAGTCGGGATCGGGTGGATCAACGGTTTTCGTTACTAATCCAGCCACAGGTGGACGCGATCTTAACGCAGCCCGATCTAGCATCTCGAGATGAAAAACGGCTCGTATGGGACTTTGAAGCATTCTGGGGCTATGTTTGGGATTATATGCGACGATTGGTTCATGAGCGAGCGAGAGCGTTGCCAAGAAGGTATCCCCTTTGGTCCATTTATCTCTGATCCCGTGATCGAATTCAATAGCTGAATGGATTGGTTCGCGTTTTTCTCATAGAATCGCTTCTCTTTATCTACTTCAAGATAATCGAACCAAGCCAATGGGCTGATCGGGGGACGAGCCTGCGATCCTTTTAATACATCCAGTCCAAGGACGCGAATTCTCTCGCAACTGATACGTGGACTGCATTGGATTTGGAGTCTACTCCATGCAACTCTGGTGTGAGCCAAAACCGAAAAACCCCTTCCCAACAGGCATTTTCCTTTTGATGTACTTTTTGCCTGCGTTGCCCGATGGTGTAGGTGACGATAGCAATGGCTACGCTAATTTGGATACAGACGCGTACTTGGGTGAAGTTCGTCTCGAAGTCGAGTTGTCAGGCGACCCGATTTTTACTGAGGGCCCGGCGATAGATAGAGAGGGCCGCGTATTCTTCACTAATATTCCGAAAAACGAGATCTTCATTTGGGAGCCCTTGACGCGACGCCTGTCGGCGTTCACTAGGGAGTCACAGGGAACGAACGGGCTGCGTTTCACGCCAAAAGGCAATCTGATTGCCTGTCAAGGTGAGTCCGGTCGGCTGGTCTTATTTGATGGGCAGACAGGCGAGATGTCCGTTTTAGCGGAGTGGTATGGTGGCAAGAAACTGCAATCGCCCAACGATGCCGACTACGATGGGTATGGGCGTATCTATTTCTCTTCGCGCAGCGGAAATGCGGATTTGGATACGACAAACAAAAAATCGCTCTACCGCGCTGATCCTGATGGAAGCGTTCATCAGCTATTAACCGAGCCGCAGATTCAGATGCCGAATGGCGTGGTTGTGTCACAGGATGGGAAAACGCTTTACGTGATCGAGGCGGATGGTGGCGAGGGGCGGAATAGAAACATTCTAGCGTTTGATTTGGGCGACGATGGCTCCATAAGCAATCGACGAGTAGTGATAAATTTCTATCCTGGTCGCAGTGGTGATGGGATGCGAATCGACGCTGTAGGCAATTTATATGTCGCTGCAGGTTTGCATGGTCGACGGGGCACGTCAGAAACATTGGATACTAAACCAGGGATTCACGTGATTTCTCCCGAAGGCGAGCTTCTGGCTTTTCGGGAAACGCCAGTGGACACGATCACGAACTGTGCTTTCGGAGGTCCGGACCTGCGAACCTTGTACGTAACTTGCGGACACTATTTGCTCAGCGTAAGGACTGAGATTTCCGGTAAGCGGTCTTATTTGCCCAGCAAAAGCTCTCCAGGATTGCGTTAATAGTAGGACGGGCTTCCAGCCTGTTGCAACACAGGCAAAATGCCTATGCTAATACGGTTGCGCGATTCGGACCCAAAATCTACCTCAATGGAATGATCGCGATTTCCTAAATGGACACCTAGCCTTGGGGAAGATCGTGTTGAAATCGGATCGTGGCATTATTCAAATCGTCGAGGATGGTCACTGCTCCGTATTCGCTTTTCCGCATACGGAATAGCCGTGTGGTATTACTGATACTCCCGTGCATGACTTGATCGTCGAATTAGAGCTTTAATGATGAGGAGGTGGGATCGGAGTTGGTTTCCAATCCGGAATTGAAGAATACCGTAAAGTATTCGGCAGGCAAATGATCAATTTGCCATTCAATGTTGTCGCCCGCGGCGTATAACCGTTTCCAATATTCCACCTGCGTTCAAAATGGTGATCGAGCCAGCGGTTTCAGAAACGACAACGCCCGCTAGGGAGCGTCCATCCTTCGTATTGGCGATATACAAGGTGTAGGAACTTTCGATGCCCTATTTGGGATGAATGAATGCTTTTGGTAATGACTCCCGTGACTTCTTGCTGAGTCCCGTTAAGTCAGGTCCTACATGAAACTTAACTAAAACAAAACTACAGAGTAGGATTGCCCACAACGAACTCGTTGTCTTGGCTTTCCGCGTTTTTCAGCATCTCGAGCAACCGCCGAGCCAGCTTGGGCTCCTGCTTCATCTGGTTGGACGATTCCGACGGATCGAGTCGGATGTTGTATAGCTCGCTTGAAGTCTTCCCGTTGTTCTCAGTTTTGATCAGCTTCCAATCTCCGTAACGCAGCGAAACCTCTCGCCAGCGTGGGGCCGCTATGTAGAGGGGGCGCGTGTCAAGGGCCTCGTTCTTCAAAAGCAGATCTGACAGATCAACCCCGTCCCAGTTGAGATTTCTGTTTGGCAGATAGCCTGCCAAGGCGGAGAACGTGGGCATCCAATCGGCCACATATACCGGTGCATCCTGTTTGCCGGGACGGATTTTGGTTGGCCAGGAAACGATAGTTGGCACGCGAGTTCCGCCCTCGTAGATAGTTCCCTTTTGTCCGCGAAGGGGGAGGTTGTTGCCCACAAGAGGTCCGTTGGGGCAATTGTCGTTGGGGTACTTAAGGTCGTTATTTTCGGCGGTGCTACCCCCGTTGTCGCTGGTAAAGATTAGCAAGGTATTCTCGCGTCGTCCGGTATCGTCCAACGCCTTCAGGATCCGTCCAACGGCGTCATCTAGATGAATAATGCTGGCGGCATAGTGTCGGGGAACTTCCCCCTTGATGGATGGGGGGACTCGATCGACCCATTTATTGGGCTCTTTTAGGGGGAGATGAATCGCGGTGTAGGGTAAGTAGAGGAAGAAAGGAGATTCGTCGCGGGAACGTATCCATTTTAACGCTTCATCTGTCAGTAAATCCGTTACGTGTCCCTCCTCCTGGATGAGCTCTCCATTCCGGTGCCACGTAAAGGAGTAGGGCCCCTTCTTGTAGCGATGGTTCCAGGGACTGATGCCACCTGCCAGAGAGCCATATGCGTGGTGGAACCCGAATTTGTTAGGACCCCAATCTGGCTTTGATCCCAGATGCCATTTGCCGATGAGGCAGGTGTCGTAGCCGACTGAACCCAGAGCTCGCCCGACGGTGACTGTATCCCAAGGCAATCCTCGAGTATTGATGGGTGTGGTGATTCCGAAGCGGCTCCAAAGTCGACCGGTTAGGAAACCGGCACGAGTCGGGCTGCAAACCGGGGCCACGTAGTGCTGAGTCAATTCGAGGCTCTGTGCGGCAAGTTTGTCGAGATGTGGCGTGGGGGCGTTGCCCCCGTGGAAGGCGACGTCTGCCCAGCCTAGATCGTCGGCGATGATAAAGACGAAGTTAGGTGGATTTTCGTCCATCGCCCGTAATGGAATGATTGTCAGTGCTATCGCCAAAAGGGGTAGTAAACTTTTCATTAGGGATGAGAAGAGTTTGGAGAGGCTAGATAAGGGGATCAATCGAATAGAATCGATGTCCGGATGGTTAACTTCAACCCGCGACCGCAAATATCAAGGATGTTCCCGCAGTCGCGGGAGCTCGTTTAATCGATTGAAATTCAGCTAAGTTTACATCTATCGATAGGTAGGGTCGCCCTCGATGAGCTGCCCGACTGCGGTCACGATTAATTCGGATTTTTTAGTGGCTGACCGGGCCGAAATGGTCTTTTGTATCTTTTTGGGGCGGACTATAGAAAGATTTAATGTTTGAGTCCAAACTTCGAATTCTCTAAGGAAGCACGTTACTATCTCAATCGCCAATTATTGGCGGCGAATCTCAATCAACGGTTTTCTCATGCAAACACGCCGAAATTTTCTTAGAAACGCAACCTTGGCGGCGGGCAGCTTCGCCATTGCCAAATCAACTTGGGGCCAAGGGAGCGCCAATGGAGACATCCGGTGCGCCGTAGTCGGTCTCAACGGTCGAGGCAAGAGCCTCATTAGGGATGTCATGCGAACCGATGGAGCCCGTCTCGTTGCTCTTTGCGATGTTGACACCGCTGTTTTGGACGAAAGGGCAGCTAACGTTGAGCAAGAGCATGGCATTAAAGTCGATAAGGTCAGAGATTATCGGAAGTTATTGGAGCGCAAAGACATTGATGCCGTAGTGATATGCACCCCGAATCATTGGCACGCTCTGCAAACGATTTGGGCCTGCCAAGCGGGCAAGGATGTCTACGTAGAAAAGCCCGTTTGCCACTCAATTTGGGAGGGCCGCCGCATGATGGAAGCGGCTTCGAAATACAATCGTATCGTGCAAGCGGGATTGCAAAACCGTTCCGATATCGGTTTAGGGGAAGCGTTTCCTTGGATTCAGGCGGGCAACATGGGCGAGATAACTATGGTCCGCGGCCTCTGTTACAAGAATCGTAAAGGGATAGGGAAACGCGACACTCCTTTGACGCCTCCTTCGACGGTTGACTATAACACGTGGTTGGGGCCCGCCAAGGAAGAGCCTATGTACCGGGAGAAGTTTCATTATGATTGGCATTGGTCTTGGAACACGGGTAATGGCGATATCGGTAACCAAGGTCCTCATGAATGGGACTTGATCCGTTGGGTTTTAGGCGATCCTGATCATCCGAGCAAGGTGCACAGTTTCGGTGGGCGCTTCGGCTGGAACGACGCCGGAGTCACCCCCAATATGCAGATCGCCAGCGCCCAGTGGAACGACATTCCTGTCTTATTTGAAGTTTGCGATCTTTGGCTGAAGCCCACGTCCAATGCTGCTGCCAATTATAAGGGAAACCGTATCGGCATTGTCGTTACCTGTGAAGGGGGTGAATTCCGTGGTGGTCGTGGTGGCGGAATCGTTTACGATAACGGCGGCAAAAAGATCCGGGCGTTCAAGGGCGATGGTGGTTTCGACCACTTCCCCGCATTTGTCCGTGGCGTAAACAGCCGTGAGGAATCGGATCTCGGTTGCACTTTAGAAACTGGATTTATGTCGTCTTGCGTGCCATTCATGACCAACGCGTCTTACAAGGCTGGCGAGGCGGTTTCTGACGAAAAAGTCAAGGACTACGCATACGACAATGGCCACGCATTCGAGGCCTACGAACGTTTCCGTAAACACTTGGGTGATTGGAACACCGATTTTTCCAAAGAAAAATGGACATTGGGTAGCTCACTAGAGTTCAGTGGACGCCGTGAACGCTACACGGGTGGCGATAACTACCGCGAAGCCAACGAATTCGTCAAAAGCGATTACCGCAAGGAATTCGAAGTGCCGGCCAAGGTTTAATTGGAGAACGGTATTCAAAGATAAATCATTTCACAAAACGCTCTCGCTTTTCTGCGAGGGCGTTTTTGTATTTCCTATTCTATGGCCACTCATAGTCGACCGAACGTCCTTCTCATACTGGCAGACGACATGGGCTATTCAGATATCGGCTGCTATGGTGGGGAAATCGATACTCCCAACTTGGATCGCTTAGCGGCCAACGGGCTTCGATATACTCAGTTCTACAATACGGCCCGATGTTGTCCGACTCGAGCCAGCCTGTTGACCGGTATGCATCCGCATCAAGTGGGAATGGGTCACATGGCTCACTTCGACGACGACCTCGATGGTTACCGTGGCGACTTGTCCAAAAACTGTGTCACTATTGGCGAGGTATTGAAGGCCCAGGATTATGGCACTTACTTGTCTGGTAAATGGCACGTATGCCGGCAACTCATAGAAGAGCAAGGCGACAATTCGAACTGGCCTCGGTCGCGAGGATTCGACCGCTTTTATGGAATAACGGGTGGAGCCGCTAGCTATTTTGATCTGCCCACTTTAACGGAGGATGATCGGAACATTGAAACGTCGAAAGATGCGGACTATTATTTCACGGACGATGTTTCAGACCATGCCTGCTCCTTTATTCAGGATCATCTGAAGCAGCTACCGGATCAGCCCTTCTTTTTGTACGCTGCATACACGGCTCCTCACTGGCCATTGCATGCAAAGCCGAAAACGATAGCGAAATACAAAGGCCGCTTTAGCCAAGGCTGGGATATATTACGTCAGGAGCGGCTGAAACGCATGATGGAAATCGGTATTCTCGATGAGAATACGGGACTGACGCGGCGCGACTCGACCCAACCGGCCTGGGAAAACACTCCTAATAAGGCATGGCAAGAACGGCGTATGGAAGTGTATGCGGCTCAAGTTGATTCCATGGACCAGGGAATCGGCCGGATTATAGAGACTCTGGAAGCATCAGGCGAACTCGACAACACGCTGATCCTTTTCCTCTCTGACAACGGGGCCTGTGCAGAGGAAATTTTCGACACTTTTTTTCCTTATGAGAAGCCAGCTGGAAAAGGGCGAGCGAAACCGTTGTCCTGCGGAGCCTATACTCGAGATGGCCGGGAAATGAAGCATGGCAACGATCCAGGGATCATGCCGGGGGACGAAACGACCTTTCAAAGCTATGGGGTTGCTTGGGCCAATTTGTCGAATGCTCCATTTCGTGAATACAAGCACTTTGTTCATGAAGGTGGTATCGCGACTCCCTTGATCGTTCATTGGCCGAGTGGCATTGAAAGTAAAGGCGCGTTGCGTAGGGAAACTGGCCAGTTGACGGATATCATGGCGACAATTGTCGATGTTTGCGAAGCGGAGTGGCCGGATGAAAGGGAAGGGAAGTCCATCCTCCCATTCGAGGGAAGCAGTTTGCGGCAGAGTTTCTCCGTCAAGGGAGCCGATCGTCCTCCTCTCGCCTGGGAACATGAAGGCAATTGCGGCTATAGGGAGGGAAAGTGGAAGCTCGTCAAGCGATGGGATATCTCGAATTGGGAGCTCTATGATATGGATGCTGATCGAAGCGAAATGAATGATTTGGCTGAAGTCGCGCCTGAATTAGCAAGGGATCTAAAAGACAAGTATCAAGCTTGGGCGGACCGAGTTGGCGTTGTGGAATGGAGCGAACTGGAATCTACTCGGAACGCTCGCGGTATCGTCACCGACTGGATGCCACACCCTCACGATTAACGGATTTATCAATCCTGGCAATTTGCTTCTGGTTCGGGGATGTCTAAGCCTTTCAAGGGCTTGTTCATATAGGGTTCCTTTAGTGGGCCATCTTCCATTTCCAGAAAAGCGTTTCTCAGGCGATCGTAGGAGAGCTTGGCTTCTCCTTCGAGCCTCGTTTGGTAGAGATCGCGCTGTTCTTCAGGATCTTTAGAAGTCTGGTAGAACCGTCCGTCGGCGTAGTATTTCCATCGGTCGTCAAAGATGAAACGATCGGCGGGCATAGGAGATTGGAAGTAGTCGCTACCCCATTGGGGGTCATAGTGCATAAAGATGGAATCGCGCGTACGGCTAGACTGGCTTAGTGAGTAGGGAAGCAGATTGATTCCATCGAGTGCGAAGGGGACTGGCCTGCCGACGGCCGCAGCCAGAGTAGGGTAGACGTCGAGAACTTCTACTAGATCGGACTTGACTACTCCTCCTGGGAGTTTCGCCTTCCACTGTAAAATAAACGGAACGTGGGTCCCGTTGGTTTTCGTTTTCCATTTACCACCTGTCACGGTTTTTTCATTACGCATTGAGGTAATTTGCGGGTGGGTGCCATTGTCGCCGATGAACCAGATAAGGGTATTCTCGACAATCTCATGCTCGGCGAGCTTGTTTAGCAATCTCCCGACCATTTTGTCCAAGTAGGCCATCATTCCCGCGAATTTCTCTTTAGTTGTATCCGCGTCGAGACTATCGGGTGTGGTTGTCCAAGGATCGTGAGCTAGGACGGGATTGTAATAGACGAAGAATTTCTCTTTGTGGTGGCGATCGATGAAGTCCAGGACGTAGTCGTTGAAGAGCTTTGGGGCGAAGTCATCTTGGCAGTAGGTTTTGGCGATGCCGTTTTCGGTGAGGGTCGGTCGCCAATAGCGACTTCCTTTTAACGAGCGTTCTAATTGCCAGACGAGGTGTTCGTCGAAACCGATATTTTCGGGATAGGAACCGCGCCCGCCATACTCCATGTTGCCCGCCATTTGCCATTTGCCGACAACGACACTGGAGTAGCCGGAGTCACGAATGTATTTAGGAAGTGTATACAGGTCGGGGTCTAGGTGGGCGAAAGATTGATAATGCTTAAAATTGTAGGTACCGGCTAGGAGTCGCGTACGCGTGGTGGTACAGACCGGGGTGGCATGGCCTTGATCGAAGCGAATTCCATTATCGGCTAGCGAGTCGATATGCGGCGTTGGATACTCGCTCCCATAGGCACTAACCGTTTCCACCCCTATGT
>Ga0310343_10000219_pt1 | contig 26618 bp, 24 predicted proteins | sample HC15DNA2025_MG_FD_203519 | JGI IMG/M metagenome (GOLD analysis project Ga0310343, IMG submission 203519) | Marine microbial communities from station ALOHA, North Pacific Subtropical Gyre - HC15-DNA-20-25_MG | ecosystem: Environmental > Aquatic > Marine > Oceanic | place: Pacific Ocean: North...
ATGTAGTTGCCATTTGGGCGCCGAACTGCTGGCAGTGGCTCGTGGCATCAATGGGCATCTCGCGCGCCGGTGCGGTAGTTCTCCCGGTTAACACACGGTTCAAAGGCGCAGAGGCCGCCCACGTGTTGAACACCGCTGAAGCGCGCATCGTGTTCATCGTCGACGGGTTCCTCCACACCGATTACAGCGGCATGCTCGCCGCTCAAGAACTTCCCACTGTTCAACAGGTCATCGACCTGTCAACCTCGGCGTTTGACGATTTTTTAGCAGCCGGTGACGAAGCCCTCTTCGACGAAGTTGAAGCTCGCACTGACGCAGTGACCCATGACGACATCGGCGCAATCATGTTCACCTCGGGCACAACAGGGCACCCCAAAGGTGTGCTCGTTCGAGGTGGAGCGATGATTCGCTCATTCAGCGGGTGGGGCGCCGCAATGGACGTGCGGATAGGTGATCCGTATCTCATCGTGAATCCGTACTTTCATGCATTCGGATTCAATGGCGGCATCGTCATGTGCCTCTTGTTTGGGGCAACAAATATTCCTTTCCCGGTGTATGAGCCGGTCGCAGTGATGCAGATCATCGAACGCGAAAAGGTCGCAATCTTTCCTGGCCCGCCAGCGCTCTATCAGGGCCTGCTCAACGATCCTGACCTCGACAACTACGACGTGTCATCACTTCGGGGCTGCATAACAGGTGCGGCGTCGATTCCGGTTGAGATGATCGAGGCGATGCGGACCCGACTCGGCTTCAAGGACATTTCAACCGCCTATGGCATGACGGAAACGTCGGGCATTGTGACGTACACCCTCAACGGTGACCCTGATGAACTCGTATCAAACACGTCTGGGTGCGTGATCGATGATGTTGAGGTTCGCATCGTCGATGAAGAAGGAAATGACGTGCCTCGCGGAGAGCCGGGGGAATTGCTCGTTCGCGGATATCAGGTGACACCCGGTTATCTGCTTGGCGATGGCGGCATCACAAAAGCAACAGATGACGACGACTGGCTACATACCGGCGATGTCGTCGTGATGAATGAACTCGGTTATATCGACATCACCGATCGCATCAAAGACATGTACATCGTTGGTGGTTTCAACGCGTATCCGGCGGAGATCGAACGAATGATGGTCGAACATCCAGACATCGGAATCGCATCAGTCATCGGTGTGCCTGAGGTCCGACTGGGCGAGGTTGGTGCTGCCTTCATCGTCCGAGCCCCTGGCAGCATCATCACCGAAGAGGCTGTCATCGCATGGTGCCGCGAGGAAATGGCGAACTATAAGGTTCCTCGGCATGTGTGGTTTGTCGACACCTTGCCACTTACCCCCTCGAACAAGGTGCAGAAGCCGGTGCTTCGTGAATGGGCTGCTGAACGCATGCCGTGAGTTGCCGTTGGTGAATCCGATTCCGGGGCGATTGACCCTTGCGAGTACCGTTCAGACCACATCGCATTAAGGGGGAATGACAATGGCAGGACGTGTAGCAGGCAAGGTCTCGATCGTGACCGGAGGTGCCTCTGGTATTGGTCGAGCATGCTCGATGTTGCTTGCAGCCGAGGGCTCAACGGTCGTGGTCACCGACATTCAAGACGAAGCCGGAGCAGCTGTCGTCGCAGAGATAGAAGCAGCTGGCGGATCGGCATCGTACCTCCATCAAGACGTCACCTCTGAAGATGAATGGAAAGCCGTGGCGACATCTGTCATGGAGGCCCACGGTCGTATCGATGTGCTCGTCAACAACGCTGGCATCGGCATTGGTGGAAGCGTCCTCGACTTTGAACTCTCTGACTGGCAGCGGCAAATGGCGATCAATGTCGACGGTGTGTTCTTGGGAATGAAGCACTGCATCCCTGGCATGCGCGACACCGGTGGTGGCTCAATCATCAACATGTCATCGGTCGCCGGATTGAAGGGCTCGCCACGCCTTGCTGGGTATCACGCCTCGAAGGGTGCCGTTCGCTTGATGACGAAGAGTGTCGCTCTTGAATGTGCCCGTGAACGCTGGAACGTCAGAGTGAATTCAGTGCATCCCGGGATCATCGAAACTCCAATCTGGGACACGGTCGGAGCCGCATTAACACGATCAGAGAATGCTTCAATCGATGTTGATTCGATGGCCCAGGTTGCGGTGCCAACCGGTGTGCTCGGGCAACCAACCGATATCGCAAACGGTGTGCTGTTCTTGGCGAGCGACGACTCGAGCTACATGACCGGTAGCGAGGTTGTCATCGACGCCGGTATGTCGTGCTGACGATTGACTAGTTGTTTGGCTGACGTTACGCCGACACTCCGAGGCGACCGAGAGCGTTGTGGGTGACTTGCTCGACCGCTCGATCGGTTCCTAACCCGAATGACCAGTCGGTAGTTCCGACGGTAATGACGGTGCCACCGTTCGCTCCGAACGGCCGTGTTTCCACTATCACGGCATTGCCGTGACGCACACGGCGTTTGTTCGCTTCATTGACTTCACCGTGGATGCGCTCGGCGATGAACTCCAAGTCACCCTGGTCGCTCAACGCAGAGATCGATTTCGGATAATCGCCGACCCCAAGGTTCGATGACGGGCACATCGCAACAATTGTGTGGTCGCTTGGTGTGCCATCGTTGCCAGTACTGACCGGCAAATGTTCGTCGTCGAGCGCGATGTGGCAGCCAAGGGTCTCATATCCAACCACGCCATCACGAGCGCCGAGCACGTCGCCGTACCGGAGAGAGGTGCCCTCAAGTAGCCAGTGGTCATCTCGGTAGACGATGAATCCACCGATGCCTCGAGCGTTCGCATTTCCAAACCGGTGGTATAAGCCCCACGCACTTCCGGCCCCAAGAATTGAGGCTTCTGGACGATTCACCAGGGGGTCTGCCCACATGCCCGACATTTCAGTGGTGCGACCGTCAGTGAGTGCGGGATCTTCGGTATGGCCTTTGTACTTGAAACAAATCATCGACCCGAACTCGGTGAGGCGAACCTGCCAGAACATCGTGTTGCCAGAAAAACTCGTGAGATTGCCACCACGTTCGATGAAAGCCTCAAGAGCGTTGCGTTGACCGGCCGACCAATACTCGTCATGGCCAACCGAAACCACTAGGTCATAGCCATCAAGTATGCCGTCTACCTCGTCGAGATCTGACGAGGTCGCGTAGTCGAAGGTGTACCCAGCACCTTCGGCCCACTCAACGAAACGTCGCTCATGGATGAACCATCCAGATGAACCAATCGCAGCTGGCAGAGCGCGCTCGCCCCGGTAGTGCTGGTAGATCTCGCCGTCAGGATCGGGTTCCTCATCCCAGCGCACGGGGCGGGCCTTTCGATCATCTCGCTCTGATACTTCGCGACACAGGAGGCCCCGTGTGAACGGACGGCGGAACGAGACCTCGTGACCACCGGTGTAGAGCGAACACCCTCCCCATGTGTTGTAGGCGTTCCACGTGTTCGTGCCAAGAACAAAGAGTGCTTTTGCTCCAGGTTGAGTTGAGCGGACGACGACGCCGGCGTGGGCAATGTTTCTGCCCTCTGGCGCGCCGAGAGCTGTCAACGTGATGAGGTAGAACCCGCTTTCCCACTCCTCGCTTGTTGGAATCTCGAGACTGACTGGCCAGTTACAGCCTTGGCTATCGGCATTTTCGGGAGCCGGGTGATAGGCGCCGGCTATGGGGCTCGAAGAAGACCACACCACGTCGCGTGTCGCCCCCCAACGCTCAACGGTAACCGTGAATTCTGACGACCTCGTTGAAACGTGAACGCCGATCGAGGACCCTGCCACCACACTGAGTGTCGAGCAGTAACCCTCGATGTCGTCATAGAACGTCAGGTCATCAAGTGGTGCTGCCATAGGTCGATGGTATGCGTTGGGCGGTCGACTACTCGGACGCGAGCATGGGCCTCGCCAAGGTCTCGTTATCAGTCAGTCACGGCAGCGACAGGCTCACCCCACCACGTGGTGGTCGCCTTCAACACATCAGCACGCTCCATGCCATCTGCGCCAAACATCTCGACCTTTTGCGCTCGAGCGACGCCACGGTAGCGGGGCGCAATCTCGGTGAAGACGGGACCGGCGACATGGTCGCCTAACGCCTTCTGCGATGCATATTGTTCGAACAACACACCCGACGTGCCATCTTCATTCACGTACCAGTCGTACATGAGAGTGCCAGGTTCGGCACGGCTTGCAGCGGCCATTTCGGTGGCCATCGACTCAAATTGCTCTCGGTCTTCAAATGACCAAAAAATGATGACAGTGACCCAACTACGTTTCGCCATAGATCGGATCGTAGTTCGCTGCTGATCGCAATTAGATGTCGATGACGCCCGGGGGTGTTGGTCGGTTGTCATCTTGACGTGCGGTCGCAAATCGGCGAGCCCTTATTCGCCTCCTCAACTTCAGCAGCAGCCAAATCACCACGATGCCGACGAGAGCTTCAGAAAACCCCGATGACCCTGACGGCAGGATTGCATCTCCAATCATTCGGGCAAACAACCACAGAACGAACCCAATGCCAAAGATTGCGAGAAATGGGAGCGCAGCAATGAGGCACCCGAGTGCCCGAGTGCGACCATCTACCTGAATCTGAAATCCATCCACCTACTACACCCTAGGGGTCGTTGTGAGCATCTGCCGCGTGGCACGCTCATGTGATGGAAGCAGGGGATAACGGGGTTGCCGGATTCGACGTTGCAACTATTGACGCATGGTTGCCCTCGGTCAGCGGGGCGACCGGCCCGTTTACATGGACCCGACTTGAGGGCGGTCATTCGAACCTCACCTACCTCATCGTTGACTCGGAAGGCCGCGAGTTTGTCATTCGTCGACCCCCACAGGGCGAGCTCCTTCCGAAAGCGCACGACATGTGGCGTGAATACCGCATCATCGACGGACTCTGGCCCACGCCTGTACCTGTCGCCGAACCAGTGTCGTACCAAGATGAACGGTCGTTGTGTGACGCCCATTTTTACGTCATGGGCAAAGTCGACGGCAATGCGCTATACACCGGTGAAGAAGTTGCTGCGCTACTTGATGTGTCAGCAAGGAAGCGGGCAGGGGAGTCATTTGTCGACACACTTTCGGCGTTGCACTCGATCGCTCCCGAAGATGTCGGACTCGGTGACCTCGGCCGCCCTGATGGCTACGTCGCCCGGCAGTTAAAAACCTGGTACGGATCGTGGACCGCATCAGTCGGTGATGCTGACTACGACGACCCCCGAACGCACAGTCTTCATGAATTGCTCTCGACAAAAATTCCAGAACAAGGCGAAGGGCGAGTTGTTCACGGTGACTTTGGCCCACACAACTGCCTATTTCTGAGCGATGGTTCGTTGTCTGCGGTGCTCGACTGGGAAATCGCGACTTTGGGCGACCCGCTTGCTGATATCGCCTATTCGATCAATGCGTGGACTGAGCCTGGCGACAACATCGCTGAAGGTGTCGACGCTCCAACGGTGCTCGAAGGGTTCCCGAGCAGACAAGAACTGATGGAACGCTACGCAGCAGCGACCGGCGCAGACCTGTCCCTTATGCCGTACTACCGGGCCTTCAATTGGTTTAAGACCGCCTGCATCGTTCATGGCGTGTATGCCCGCTATCGGGCAGGAAAGAAAAGCACTGAGGGCGTCGACATGGATCTATTCCACACCCGCATCGGCATTGCACTCGATAATGCCGACACGCTGGCTGCCGACATTCTTTAAGTCGTCACATCCGTCTGCACATGCCGGGGCTCTCCAGCGTCCGCACGCGTTGGTGCGGGCGACTATGTTTTTCTCATGGGGGAAACACTTCGTATCGAAGAACTCGATGTGTGCTTTGGGGCTCACGTTCACGATGTTGCGTTAGGTTCGCTTAGTTCAGCGACGTTCGCGTCAATTCGTGAGGCACTCCTTGAATACGGGTTCCTCGTCTTTCCAGGTCAACATATTTCGCTCGACGAACAAAACACATTCGCAGCGATGTTTGGCCCACTTGAGTTCCCGGCAGCAGCGATCACGAACATCGATGACAATGGCGAGGTGTTGAGCGACGAAGGCCATGACACCGTCAAGTCGATTCGGGGCAACGAGGGTTGGCATCACGACTCGACATATATGCCAGTGCAAGCGTTCGGCGCGGTGGTATCAGCCGAGGTAGTTCCGCCCGATAAGGCGCCAACAGGGTTCGCTGATATGCGGGCAGCATTTGCTGACCTCGACGACGACACAAAGACCATGTTGAGAGGTCTCACAGCAAAGCATTCGCTCTACTATTCGCAAGGGCGCTCGGGGTATCTGCCGACACCAAATGACGATGGCAGTTACGCAATGTACGGCTATCACGATAAGCCGGTGCCAGTGAGGCCAATGGTGAAGGTGCATCCTGAAACCGGCCTGGAGAATTTGCTCGTCGGTCGTCACGCCCACGAAGTGAGTGGCCTTTCAGAAGATGAGTCGGTTGCGCTTGTCGACCGTATTAATGACGCTGCGTGCACCGACGATCGTGTGCATTACCACCAGTGGGAAGTTGGCGATGTCGTGGTGTGGGATAACCGGCGGCTCATGCATCGTGCGACCGAGTTCGATCTTTCAAATCCGCGTCGAATCTGGCATACCCGTATTGCGGGAAGCGACGAAACCGAACTTGCAGAAAACTACCGCTAGTTCACCGCTCGGTTCTTGTCACCCCAGTATGGAACTCGAAGTTCAGTCTTTAAAATCTTGCCCGACGGGTTTCGGGGGAGGACGTCGATGCGGTCCACGGAAGTGGGGCACTTGTAGTGAGCAATTCGCGACCTGCAGTAGTTGATGATGTCTGACTCGGTCGGGTCGGTTCCCTCTCGAATGACCACGATTGCCTTTACGGTTTCGCCCCACTTTTCGCTCGGCACGCCGATGACGGCAGCATCGTCGAGATCGGGGTGGCTCATAAGTGCGTTCTCGACCTCTGCTGGGTAAATGTTTTCGCCGCCGGAGATGATCATGTCTTTCACCCGGTCGTGAATGTAGAGGTAGCCATCGAGGAGGTACCCGGCGTCACCTGTGCGGAACCACCCGATGCCATCTGCATTTTTGCCTTCAGGGAACACGAGAGCTGTTGCCTCAGGGTTCGCCCAATACCCCTCCATGTTCTGGCGGCTCTTAACCCAAATTTCGCCAACTTCCCCATCTGAAAGATCGGTCATCGTTTCTTCATCGACGATTCGAATTTCGACATCACCCCATGCTTTCCCTGCCGATCGCAAAAGATGAGCGTTTCGCCCGCCTGGGTCATGGTCTGAGGCGGGGAGAGTGGTAATTCCGCCGGTGGTTTCGGTGAGGCCATAGGTCTGAACGAAGTCACAACCCATGAGGTTCATTGCGCCAACGAGTACCTCTTCGCTAATTGGAGACGCCCCGTAGACGACTGAGCGCACCGATGAGAAATCAGTGTTCTCTGCGCCGGGCACCGCCTGAACAAACTGGAGAACAGAAGGCACCAGCAAAATATTGGTGATGCGTTCGGAATCAATCAGTCGCAGAATTTCAGCAGGATCCACATCTCGAAGAATCACATTCGTGCCACCGAAGAAGAATGCGCAGACACCCCATCCGCTTCCGGCGATATGGAACAGAGGCATTGACACACGGTTCACCGAGTCGCTATCGAACGACCATTCAACTCCAGAGTTGGGGAGCATGCCAGAGTCAGGGAGCATGCCGAACAAGTTTCGATTCGAGATTTCAACGCCCTTAGGAAGCCCGGTAGTGCCCGAGGTGTATAACTGATAACAGATGTCCTCCGGAGCGACATCGATGTTAGGGAACTCAGGCTCGAATGAATTCACCCACTCATCCCACGTTGGGTACCCGGTGTCACCGGGGTCGCCAAGCACGATCACAGTTGTCGTCGATGCAAGATCCATCTGCGCAAGATGACCCAGGAACTCTTCGCCGATTAGTAGCACTCTGGCGCCCGCATTGTTCAAGATGTACTCCATCTCTGGTGCGGCGAGACGCCAGTTCACAGCAACAGTGACGGCATTGACCAAGCCTGCGCCGAAGAGGAACGGAAAATACTCTCGGGAACTTCTGTCAAGAAATGCAACGCGATTTTGCTGTTCAACCCCGGCGTGTAGCAATCCTTGAGCAGCCCTGCGGGACAGGTCTCTCAAATCTCGATACGTCCAGGATGCTCCCTCTTGGATAATCGCAGCTTTGTCTGGAAATGTTTCCGCGTGCTGTTCAACGATGTCGCCAAGCGATTTGATCATTATTCCCCCCGGGGTATTGGCTCTAATCGAGGACCAAAACTGATCCAGACCCTAGCCGTTATTCAAGGCGAAAGGTTTGTTGACAGGGGGGGCAAAACGAACGTCCGTCAGCAGACGGAATCTTCAGGTTTCGGAACGGACAAGCCGAACAACGGCCGTGCCTTTAGTCCAACCCAAGTTCCAATGAGTGCGAACAGTGCCCAGACCCACCCGTGCAAACTTGCCGACGCAATTCCTGAGAAGTAGGCGCCAATATTGCATCCAAAGGCGAAGGCGGCACCGTAGCCCATCAGCGCTCCACCAATTAAGCCTGCAGCGATGTGCTGGCGAGGCACCTTGCGGACGAGGGCAAATGATCCTGCCGCAGCTGAGGCAGCAAGAGCCCCGATGATGATTCCGATGTTCAACACAGTTGTTGTATCGGTAAAGAGCTGAGAGTCCAGTCCGGCACGGCCATCCCAATACGACCAGGTGGACACATCCACTCCCGCTCCGTCAAGGATTTTCGATGCCCAGAGGCGGAAGGCGGAAGTCACGCCCCATGGTCGACCTGAAACAGCTAGTACGACAACGTTCAAAAAACCGAGTGCGATTGCGCCGACCCACAGAGGCCAGGAGCCACGTAAAAAACGTGCTGGGCCAGTCGCCACCGGAGCGGGCTCAATTTGTGGTGGCCGACGTCGGCGAATCACCTGCTCTACGCCAAGCGCCACTACCGCGAGGATTGCCACAAGCACAATGGTTCCGCCCACCGCTCCGATGTCGGCTGTGAAACTGAACGGATCGGCCAATTTCACGAACCCATTGCCTGCCGACGACCAGAAACCGCTGTGTGCGACACCCACGCCAGAGCCTGCGACAAACCCAATCAAAGTGACAAGGACTCCGATGTGGCCAGATCCAGTTGCATAAAGAGTTCCTGATGCGCAGGAGCCACCAAGTTGCATTCCAAGTCCGAACAGGAATGACCCAATTAGCAAGCCAAGAGTGATCGGCGCCACGTAGCCGGCTGGCTGGCTGTCAAAGAATCCATTGCCATTCGAAATAACAATGGAAAAACCAACAACCGCAACTGCCAGCATCAGCATGTGGGCTTGGAGGGCTCGTCCTTGGCCGACAGAAATTAACTGTCGCCATGCCGAGGTGAACCCGAACCGCGAATGGAACAAAGTCACGCCAAGTAACAGTCCGAGAATGGCCTTGACCACAGTTGCAGAGTCCTGATTTGACCCAGCGAAGATCAAGAACGCAAGAGCGAGGATCCCACTGGTCGCCACGGCGGCTTTTTGAGCGGGCGGCATCGTGTTGTCGCCTTGTTGAGATTCGGGTGTGGATGCCTCTGGGGTAATGGTGGACATAGGACGCTCCTCGGACGAAAGGGAATAAACATGATCATAATAGTCAGGTTTTAGAAAATTGCTCCAATTGTTGGGTTAAATTTTCGGTTCTGGAGGGGATTTGTCTTGAATACCAACATGCGCATTCATCTCTTCAAGTCGAAAAAATTTGTGCGCTTGGCGCATCCAATCCAGTTCGGATGGGTCGGATCGTCCCAAAACGACAAGGGGCTTACTTGTCATGAGAACCGTGGTTCGAATAACGCAATCACCGTTGGTCGCTAGGTTGACTGTGACGAACGCAGTCCTAAAACACAACTTGCAGTCGGGGTATCACAATTGAAAAGGGTGGAGGAAGGGCGACTACCAAAAAGTTCGGGTTAGCGGTTTTCCCAGTCGGGAATATTGCCTGAGAGGAAGCCTTTCATTGCGGCTTTCGAATCTTCGGTTTGGGCAGCTAAAATTTGACTGCGATTCTCGATGTCGATCCCTGCACGCATCGACGGTGTTTCAAGGTTTGACCACAGCACCTCTTTCGTCATCCACACACCGAAGGGGCTGTTGGCTGCAATCTCCCCTGCGACACCGAGAGCAGTATCCATCAAGTCCTCGGATGGCACCGATCGGCTTACGATTCCGAGTCGTTCAGCCTCGGCGGCATCGATAACTCTTCCCGTGTAGATGAGCTCCCATGCCCTCGAGACACCGATGAGGCGAGGGAGAGTCCAACTCACACCGATATCGCAACCAGAAATTCCAAGACGGATAAAAGCTGTGCCAAATTTCGCATTATCGCTGCAGTAACGGATATCGCTTGCGCACGCCCACGCAAAGCCGCCACCGGCAGCTGCCCCGTTGATTGCAGCGATAATCGGCTGACGGATCGATCGCATCTTGTGAACAACCTCGGCAATGTGTTGTTGCACTGCCATTCCTTGTTGCGGTGCTCCAAATGATTCGGTACCAGGAATGGTTCCATAACCCTTGAGGTCAAGGCCGGCGCAGAACGCTCGACCTGCTCCAGTCAGTACGACAACCCTGCAGTCATGATCGGCGTGAAGGGTTGAAAGCGCATCGTGGAGAGCATCGACAAGACCGACGGTCAACGTGTTCATATCGTCGGGGCGGTTCAACGTAATTCGCGAAACTCCCGGTTGTGGTTGGTCGAGAAGAATGGGGTCGCTCATCTGCAGATCCTCGCACTTAACGACGATGGTTCTCGATTCAGACAGTTCGGAGCAGGAGGTGTCGTGTGAGATTCAGTGGGTTAGCCTCTCAAGGATCTTGGTCGCCAATGAACCAAGACCTACGAAAGTGAGTACCCCGATATGCCAAAAGGCACCGTGAAGTTCTTCAATGACCAGAAGGGCTTCGGGTTTATCAGCCGCGACGGCCAGGAAGACCTGTTCGTTCACTTCTCAAACATCATCGGCTCAGGTCGTCGTACTTTGGTTGATGGTCAAGAGGTTGAGTTCGAGGTGGGCGAAGGACGTAAAGGTCCTGAGGCCGTCGACGTCAAAGCTGTCTGACCGATCCAGAAACGTGTCTTCGGGGTAACCCGAAAGATCGAGTGAGAGTCCGCCCTTTCGGGCGGACTCTTTCACGTATGGGTGCCGTGTTGCTGTGTCGCTGACAGACTGTCGACGTGCGCGTCACCTTCGCTACCGCTGAATTCAGCCCGATCGCAACGGTCGGTGGTCTTGCCGCTGCATCAGCAGGACTCGTCGACGCACTGCGCCGAAGCGGAATTGATGTTGACGTCGTGCTTCCCGACTACACCCCAAGCGATGAAGGAATCATCGAAACCATTGAACTTCAAGTCCCTTTGTGGGCTGGCCCCGCCACCGCAAAGAAGATCAAACACCGCCAGGCTGGTGAGATCACCCTCATCGATGCTCCGGGGCTTGCGAAAAGCCATCCATATCTTCAACCAGATGGAAACGGTTGGCTCGATAACACCGACCGTTTCATGCGCTTCAGCGCTGCCGTTGCGGCATTTGTGCGTCATACGTCACCCGACGCCGTGCACCTCAACGACTGGCACACCGCCACTGCGCTCGCTGCTCTCGACCCTACCCCGCCGTCGGTGCTCTCGCTGCACAACCTTGCACACCAAGGTGCCGCTAGACGCGAATGGCTTGACCTCATTGGACCGAAGAGTGATTATTACGAATGGTGGGACGGGATTAACCCACTCGCAGGAGCAATCGCCCTCGCCGACTACGTCGTCGCCGTGTCGCCGCATCACGCAACAGAAATTGTTGAAGATGGCAACGGCTTCGGACTTGACGGCGCACTTCAGGCTAGAGGGTCAGCGCTCACGGGCATCCTCAATGGCATCGACACCACAGTGTGGAATCCCGAAAATGACTCGTATTTGCCGGCAGCATTTTCAGCCACAGATCACACCGGAAAAATCTCGAATCGAGACCACCTCGTCAGCGAGTTAGGTCTCACCGATGACGATTCGCTCCTCGCAGTAGCGGTCACGCGACTTACCGACCAAAAAGGCATCGACCTTCTGCTTCCCCTCATCAACCTTCTCGATGAGATACCACTTCGACTTGCGGTACTTGGCTCAGGCGACCGCACCCTCAGCGAACGACTCGCCGCAGCAGCCGACAACGCCGATCGTTTCACCTTCGTGGACGGGTATGACGAGGCCCTGTCACACAGACTCATCGCCGCAGGCGACCTGTTCTTGATGCCAAGCCGTTTCGAACCATGTGGACTCACCCAGATGCAAGCAATGCGTTACGGAACTATCCCGATCGTGACACCTGTGGGCGGACTTGTTGACACTGTTCTCGACCTTGATACCCACTCCCGGGTGGGACGGGGTTTCGTGATGAACGACGTCAGTTCGACAGCGCTGATCTCGGCTGTGCATCGAGCTGTGCGGAAATGTAAGGGAAAACAGCTCGAAAACATTCGTACTCGCATCATGAGCGTCGATTGGTCATGGGACGCCCCGGCGAAAGAGTTCATCAAGATTTACGAACAAATTTCTCTTTGACCTTTGCCTCGACCGTTACGCTCATTACCAATGGCATACGAACCAAAGGTGCTCGTCATGGTGTTGGCCGGTGGCGAGGGCAAACGACTGTTGCCCCTCACCAACGACAGAGCGAAGCCAGCCGTGCCTTTTGGAGGAACTTACCGAATCATCGATTTCGCTCTGTCGAACTTTGCGAACGCGCGCTACCTCAAAATTGTTGTCCTTACGCAATACAAAAGCCACAGTCTCGACCGCCACATCTCTCAGACCTGGCGTTTCTCCACCCTGCTCGACAACTACGTGACCCCCGTGCCAGCACAGATGCGACGAGGCCCACGATGGTTTCAAGGCTCAGCCGATGCGATCTACCAAAACCTCAACCTCATCTACGACGAGCGACCCGACTACGTCGCAGTGTTCGGAGCAGATCACATCTACCGCATGGATCCGCGCCAAATGGTCGACCAGCACATCGCCTCTGGAGCAGGTGTCACCGTTGCCGCAATTCCTGTCGACCGTGATGAAGCCCACCAGTTCGGTGTCATAGAAGCCGACGAGAGTGGCCTCATCAAGGCATTCCACGAGAAGTCAGACAATCCGCCGGGAATGCCTGGCGATGACACCCGGTGCCTCGCCAGCATGGGCAACTACGTGTTCAACACCCAAACCCTGATCGATATCGTCACACCAAACGAAGAGTCACCTCTCATCGACATGGGCGGAGATGTCATTCCGGCCCTCACCGCCTTAGGGCAAGCACACGTGTACGACTTCAGTACCAACGTCGTGCCAGGCCAGGATGAACGCGAACGCGGCTACTGGCGAGACGTCGGAACTCTTGACGCGTTGTACGACGCAAATATGGATCTCATTGCGCCAGTGCCAGTGTTCAACCTCTACAACCAGCAGTGGCCGGTGTATACCTACAGAAAGGCGCTACCTCCGGCAAAGGTGTCGCGTGGAAGCGTGGGAGAGCCATCATTTGTTGATGGCAGTCTTTTGTGTCAGGGGTCCGTCATCTCAGGCGCCCATGTTGAACGCTCAATTGTGTCGCCGAGCGTGTTTATCGACCACGACGCTCATGTCACTGATTCGATCCTGAACGAAGGTGTGCGAGTGGGTGCTGGTGCCCAACTCAATAAGTGCATCGTTGACAAAAACGTTGTGATTCCGGCAAATGAACGAATTGGCTTCGACCATGAACTTGATCGCCAGCGGTATCACGTGTCAGAGCACGGCATCGTCGTCATTCAAAAAGAACAGCGCTTCGACTGATGCGTCCCAGCGAATTCAGAAACGCTTCGAGACGCGAAGCATGAGGATGCCGCCAACTGCCATTGCGATGGCAGTTATCGTCCACATCATCGGATAGCCGGAGCGTTCAATGATCGCTCCCGCCGTGAGCGGTGCAATAAAAACACCGAGATACACGCCGGTTTGAGTAACGCCCGTCGCCGAAGCAGCATTCCCCTCGTTGACTCGAACAACTCCAAAGTTCAAAAAGACCGGCCAAATCCAGCCCCCAGAGAACGCAACAACCGTTGCGATGATGTGAATCGTGGCACTTCGACCCGTGAGCCCAATCGCTCCAATAGCGCCACCGAACACCATGACACCAGCAATCACAAACGGGTGCCATGACATCCGGTCAAGTCGCATCCCCCAGCCAACACGAATGGCAATGCCGAGCGCAGCCCCAATCGACAGCATGAGGCCGGCAGTGCCTTTTCCAAGACCAGCGTCAACACCAGACTCAACCACCCACGCGTTGAGAGCCCCGGCACCAAACGACAAAAACATGGCGGCCACTCCTGCAATGACCAGAGCATTCAACGGTGATTGAGATGGAGCCTTCTCCGTGGTGGGCTGCGGCGCCGAACTCGAAATGGTCTGCTGCACCCCAACAACCGCAATGAGAGCAACCGTCGCTGCACCGACGAACGCCCAACGCCACCCGAGCGTCAGCGCAATCACTGGGACGGCGAGCCCACTCAACATAGAAGCTGCTGGCATGCCTGATTGTTTGACCGCGAGTGCAAGACCCAACCGAGGAAGTCCTGCTTGCGCAAGCCCAAGGTTGACCGCCGTCTGGGCGGCAGCATTGCAAAGACCTGCGATTGCAAGAAACGCAATGAGGTACCCAAATTCGTTTGCAAACAGCGCAATGCAAAGGTCAACTACCGCCGCACCGAGAAGAGCAAGCGTGAGTTGACGACGTGGTCCGATGACTTGGGCGAGCCGACCGAGCACGATCGAACCTGCAGTTGCCGCAAGGAAATACGTACTCATTGCCCAGCCGTAACGGCCCTCGGCAACACCAAACTCACCTCTGATCTGGACCGATAATCCACCGACCAGAAAACCCGGAAGAGCAACCGACACCGCAGCAGCGATCGCAACAGCAATTACTGTATTAGGGGAATGCGACGACCGCCTCATGGGCAACCCGGGGCGCAAACATTTCGCAGATGCATCGGTGAAATCGTCTCTTTTCAGCTTCCTGCGAGCGCGGCAACCACCGGAGCGAACGCTTCGGCTTCATCAGGCCCAACGATGACATAGCTGAATCCCCAGCGTTCACGACGGGCAATGAGATCTTCAGCAAGCTTTGATGGTGGGCCAACGAGCGCGAACGGTGACTCAGCGATCACCGAAGTTGGTGACCCAGTGAACGCTGCGATCCCCTTAAGTGCAGCATTGACATCTTCAGTCACCGACACAAGGAATGCTCGAATATTCATCTCGATATGACCGAGACGGTCACCTGCGGCAACACGCACAATGTCGACTTTCTCATCAGTCGCCTCAGCTGTCATCGAGTCGAACGTCGACTGGTCAACTGCGCCCGAAGTCAACGTTGCGTTAATGCCAACAATGTCGGCTTGTTGCGCCGCAATCTTCAGCATGCGCGGACCTCCACCGCCGATCAGCACCGGCGGGCAGGGGCTCTGAATTGGTTTTGGAAAGCCGTCATAGTCAGAAATGGTGTAGTGCTCACCTTCGTAAGAAAACGCGCCCTCGCCCATTGCGCTTCGAATGATGTCAAGACCCTCCAGGAAACGATCGATGCGCACGCCTGGACGATCGTACGGAATCCCAGACCGTTCATAGTCAGTTGCCATCCAGCCAGCACCAAGGCCGATATCGAGACGCCCACCGGAAAGCACATCGATGGTCGCTAACTCTTTTGCAAGCACCACTGGATGCTTGTAATCGTTATCGAAGACAAGTGCCCCGACACGAATAGTTGACGTCGCATCAGCAACTGCTTGCAAAGCAGGGATCGGTGCGAGTTGCTCATCAAAATGGTCTGGCATCGTCACGGCGGCATAGCCAAGCTCTTCGTAGCGGCGGGCATTCGTAACCCATGATGCAGCATCGTCACCATTACGAACTTGAACACCGAACCGAAAGGGACGTTGAGGCATCGTCATACGAGTTGTCTATCGCCCAGGAGACAAGATCTGCGAATTCGCTTAGTCGCTTGAACCTTGACAATCCAGATCCCGTCACGTCTAATCAGAGAACGGGTTGTGAGCAATTTCCCACAAGTGTCCGTCGAGGTCAGCCAAATAACCCGAATAACCTCCCCACGGAGTTCGTTCAGGATGCTTCACAACAGTGGCTCCAGCCTCAAGGAATTCTTGGAAGACTCGGTCGACATCCTGCGGAGATGGCTCGTTATGGGCCAGGCTCTGCCCTCGAAAACCTGAGCCATGAGACGTCGGCAAACCTGCGTCATCTTCGAGATCATCCCATCCGAACAGCCCAAGAACCACGCCCTCAAGTTCGAAAAATGCAATCTTTCCTTGGTCACTCGAGGCGGTTCACCCTAGGCGCTCATAGAACGCTGTCGCCCGATCAACATTTCGCACACCCAGTGCGATCAGAGAAATCTTTGGCTTCATTGCCATTGATTACCGAGGCTGACCGTTGTTTGGGAACCCATGACGGAACACCGTAGCGGCAGGTCATTACGCTCAATGGGGTGGAAAGATCGGGATGGGCGGTGCGACTTGGTGTCATCATCGTTTCGGGCGCGCTGCTGATTACTGCAGTCACTATCGGCATCGCTCCGCGGCTATGGCGAATTGCGAATGCTCATTCAGAAGAGCCGGTGCCGCTGCCCGACTTCATTCCGCTTTCGCAACGCAGCTATGTCTACGACGCCGTAGGAAACGAAATTGCGGTTTATGAACTCGAGAACATACAGCCCGTCTCTTTTGGCGACATTCCGGAGCACGTCATTCAGGCATTTGTAGCTGTCGAAGACAACGAATTCTGGGTGCATCACGGCGTTAATGCGCGGTCGTTCATTCGAGCTCTGCTGTCGAACTTCGCGTCTGATGCTCCTCGTCAAGGGGCTTCAACGATCACTATGCAAGTTGTCAAGAATGATTTCATGGCTGGGTTTGAGCGCAACGGTCGTTACAAACTGCTACAACTGACTTACGCAGTGCGGCTTGAGAAAGAACGCTCGAAAGAAGAAATCATGGAGCGCTATCTGAACACGGTGTTCTTTGGAAATAACTCTTACGGAATTGCAGCCGCTGCCGAAACCTATTTTGGGAAATTTGTCCACGAACTCACTTTCCCGGAATCGGCCTTCCTTGCTGGACTTGTGCGAGCCCCCACCAGCTACGACCCGATCAATCGCCCTGAACGAAGCCGTGCCCGCTTTGCCCAGGTAGTTGATCGACTCGTTGAAGATGAGTTGCTCACTGAAGACGAAGCCATCGAAGTGTCTGAAACATTCGTTATTCCAGAACGTGTGAACCAGATTCCAACACGAGATGTCGAACGAACTTACTTTTCAGAAACAGTCCGAGATCTGCTCCTTAATGGCTCTGACATTCTCGGTGACACCTACGAAGAGCGCTATACGGCTTTGTACCGCGGGGGCCTTCGTATCTACACAACTCTTGACCCCGACCTTCAAGCTGCTGCAGAAACCGCACGAAACGAGTTACCTGACACCACCGAGGGCTTTGACGCTGCATTGACCTCCATTGAAAATGAAACAGGAGCGGTGCGCGCACTTGTAGGAGGACGAGGTTTCGTCCCGAAACAGAATGAGGTCAACCTTGCACTGGCACCGAGTCAGACAGGCTCGAGCATCAAAATTTTTATTCTTGCTGCGGCTATTCAGGCTGGGGCCCAACCTAATGACGTCATTGATGGAACGCGCCCGTGTGTGCTTCCCAACCCTGGAGACAACCTTGAGCCTGAGTTCATCATTACAGATGGTGTGAGCGGTGGCATTGCGACACTCGCCGAGCACACTTACCGTTCGATAAATTGCGCGTTTGCTCGGTTGTCGCAAATTGTGGGTCTCGATCGAGTTGTTGACACGACCTATCGAATGGCTGCGTCTGACTTCTTGCGTCCAGACCTACCCGAAAGTGTGAGAGAGCCGTTGAGACCGTATGCGAGTTTTGCAACTGGAGCGAACGAAATGAGCACCCTCGATATGGCCGCAGGAATGCAGTCAATTGCGAATGAAGGTGTTCACCACGAGCCGTACTTCATCGAGAAAGTTGATGACTCTGAGGGTCGTCGCCTCTACACCCATCAAAGCGACCCCGAACGAGTACTCGAGAGCGGGGCTGCACTCACCACCATCGACACGATGAAAGCGACTCTCACCACTGGTACGGCTCGCCGCGAACTCGCAGAATTTGCGCAACTTATTCCGGCGGCCGGCAAGACTGGCACTCAGCAGAACAACTACGCCGCATGGTTTGTTGGGGCGTCAACCCATCTTTCAACCGCAGTCATGGTGCGAGATCCTGACCGGTACACCTCAATGGTGAACATCCCAGAGTTCGTCGAGGCAGGCGTGCCGCTAGTTCGAGGCGGAACTTTCCCTGCTCGAATCTGGGGGACCTACATGCAATCTGCTCATTCTGGTGTCACCGCCACCGATTGGCCAGCGCCACCGCCACTTAGGGGTCCTGCCGAACGACTGTATTTGCCGGGTACCGAATGCCCATCAATCATTGTTGGTTTCGAGACACCAACGACTACGACAACTACTCCCGATGCGCCCGAAGAGGTACTAGATTCTGAGCCAACAGAGCCGGTTCCGATACTCGAAGAGGTTCTCACAGGAACAACGATTGCCCCAGGAGTGATCGATCCGTACGCCGAGATGCCATCGGTACCTGCGGACGCGTATGTTGTTCCATGTGAGTGACGCCGATTCCGCTTCCGATGCTTTGAATAACGTTGGACAGATACTTCTTCAGCTGCAGGGTCTCGACACTGCAGCAGATCAAGCGCAACGCCGGAAAACCAATCTTGCCGAACGGGAGACATTGAAATCTGTGGCGGAGTCTGTCATTGCGTGGGAGAAGCGCTGCACTGAACTCACAGCATTTATTGCGGGCGCCGAAGATGCAATTGCTCGCGCAGAACAGCAGTCGGGTGAGATTGATGCGAAACGCTTACGACTTCAGGAGCAACTCAAGACGGTCATTGCACCGCGTGAAGCTGAAGCCCTGCAGCACGAGATTGCGGTCCTCGATGAGGAGCGATCAACTCTCGACGAAGAAGCGCTCATCAGGATGGATCAGCAATCGTCGGCTGAAGATGAGTTGTCTGCGTTGCAGGCGCAGGAGGCCGACCTGCGGGAAAAGGCATCTGCTGCGACGACGGTCTTAACTGAGGTGGAGGCAGCCATTGACACTGGACTCGCTGACATCGGCACACAACGAGAGGAGCTCGTCTCTTCACTTCCTGAGGCGCTCGTCGATCGATACCAACATGTGCGTGCCAAACTGGGTGTTGCTGCGGCGATGCTCACCGGCAGCCAGTGCGAGGGATGCCACCTCGACCTTTCCCCAGCGGAAGTGGACGACGTCCGGCGCTCACCGGCGGACGCCATTCCTGACTGTCCACAATGCGGCCGATTGCTTGTGCGCTGATGCTGTTCTGGTATGCCGCCACCGCAGTGCTTGTCATTCACTACGTCTTCACCGACCCTCAATTCGACTATCGAATGTTGATTATCGGTTCAACTGTCCCTGTGATTGGAGACATCACGGGAGGGTGGCTAACAGCACTCAACTCGATCACCATCGCAGTAGCTGCGCTCATTGGAGTGATGGCGATGACCATCGGTCGTCGACCGAGACGCCGCTTCCTCTTGGGACTACCCATCGGGTTCCTGCTGCATTCGGTATTCGGAGCCTCATGGGCCACAAACAAAGTGTTCTGGTGGCCATTCGGAGGACTCGATCTCGCTGCATCTGATGCCGCCATATTGAGCCGAGGTGTCACACCTCTTTTGCTCGAGATCGTCGGCGTTGGGTTAACGGTCTGGATCATGAAGAGAAACCAACTGCAATCGTGGGAACAGCTGCGATCGTGGACTCGAGACGGAAAGCTGACCTTTCGATGATCATCTTGGTGCGCCACGGCAGAACTGAACTCAATAGATCGCGCTGTTTACAAGGACGCGTCGACGCAACACTTGACGAAGTAGGGGAGCAGCAAGCCGACACGGTCGGCTCCTATCTGGCATCTGACCTCCAGGTATCACGCATCATTTCAAGCCCTTTGCAACGGGCTCAACAAACAGCATCGCGAATTGCCCAGAAGTTCGAAATCGGGTCGGTTGATATTGATGACCGTTGGATCGAAATCGACTACGGCATCTACGACGGACTGCCACTTGGAGACGTGCCGGGTGATGTTTGGAATTCGTGGCGCACCGATCCTGAATTCACTCCTGACGGGGGTGAGAGTTTTGCGACTCTTCACCAACGAGTGCACGCAGCTTGTGGAGCACTCATTGAAGAAGCAGCAACGAACGACGTCATCGTGGTTTCGCATGTGTCACCGATGAAGTCAGCGTCCGCCTGGGCGCTAGGAGCCAACCCCTCCGTGTCGCACCGATCGCGTCTCGATCAAGCCGCAATTTGTCGCATTGACGTCTCTGGCACACTGCCGGTTCTCGTCACGTTTAACGAGACCCCGTAAGAGTTACCCGCGTTCGTAACGAGGGGTGCCATCGGGGAGACGGGCGCTGAAAAGCGAAAGCACCTCACCTGGTTCGGCATGTCGGCCGGTATCGGCTTTCGAGTACAGCATCTCGTCGTTGACGATGACGTCGAAGACTCCAGCTGACCCTGTGATCAGGGTGAGTTCATCGATGAGATGTTGATAGTTGTAGATGAGATCGTGGGCCACACTCACGGCGCGGTCTGAATAGTCTCAAGGTACGCAATAGGTAATAGAGATGCGGTATTTCTGCATGACTCTGACCGTAGCAAGAACCATACGATCGAGGAGATGATGAGGTTGCGACGGGGAGTTGACCTGTAAGCGGGATCCTGTGACGCCGAAGCGCCGGTGACCATCCATCTACGCGGCCTACCCGGGAGTGTTGAGCGGGCCACTCACTCCCTGCTTGGCCTTGCTCCGGAAGGGGTTTGCCAAGCCACACAGATCGCTCTGTGTGCTGGTGCGCTCTTACCGCACCGTTTCAGCCTTGCCTGTGGCCGGTTCCCCGACCCATCGGCGGTCTGTTCTCTGTTGCACTATCCGTTAGGTCGCCCCAACCTGGCTCTCACCAGCATCCTGCCCTGTGAAGTCCCGACTTTCCTCGACCCAGTCGTTGCTGAGCCGCGGCCACCCGTTCAACTCCCCGTCGACAGAGAGTCTACGACTGTTAATCAACGACCGCGTTTGTCTGGCAATGTTGACAACCGCCGTCAGCCGAAGCTGGCTACCGGCATTACGTAAAGAGTTCGCCCAAGGGTTCAGCAGGACATGTATTCGTAGACGAAGGTGTTCTCTGCTGGAGTTTGAAGAAGGAGGGAGTAGCGAGCACCCTCATCATCGACGTCACCGGCAACTAGAAGAATCTGTCCAACTTGCCCAAAGGTTGCAGGAACCGCATAGCCGATCGGGAACCCCTCATCAGTCGTCTCCGCTACGTCGGGGCTGATATCTGGCCCAAAGTAGCCGTATTTTGCCGAGCTGATCTGCGTTGCAAGTAGCGCCGAACGGCGAGATGCCGACGCTCCAAGACTCATCAGCCCTTGGCGATGTTCCGGGGTCTCTGCGAGACCAACGAGATGCTGATACGAGTGCGCGAGCATAGTCTCGAACGCCTGCGCCACGTTGCGGGCATCACGACGGCTGTCATCTGACGAATCAACTGCGGCAATCACCGGGTTGACGAAACGGTTTCGCACCCATTGGTTCTCACATGCAAAGGGCTCGCCTCCCGCCGCAGCAATGTGTTCGCCGAGCACACCCGAAGCGGCAACATGGTCGCTCACGAATCGGTCGACGTACGTCTGCTGAGATTCGGAGAAATGGCCGGAAGCAATTAGCGCTGACAGCAATTCGACTAAGGAGTGTTCAAGTGATTGCATTGTCCGCAAGTACACAACATCGTTGACGATGCCTTCTGGAAGCTCGGTTTCGCTCTGAGCGAGTCCTACGCGGCCGGGAGCCGTATCGCCGCCAAAATCAGCAGCGCACGCCGAGAGAAATGCGCCAAGACCAAGGGTGAGACCGCCACGACGAATTAAGGTCCGGCGATCGAAATCGTTGTTCTTTGGAGAAGTTGGAGTAGTCATCTCGGTGCCTCTCACGCTTCGATCGGCTGCGCCGAGTTCGTCAATGTCATTGTTACGTCACTGCCACTACCGAGTACATCAGCTAGTACGACACAGTGGCGTGATTCTGCTGAGGCGATTGAGGCAATGACTTCAGCAGAGCCGGCGTCCGATAATTTGCCGAGCAACTCGATATGAGTGGCTGCTGCAATCGACTCAAGCTCATAAGCCGTCATGGCACGGTCTGCGCCTCGCATCGCTGCCCGGTAGGACCCGAAGACGTCTTCGTTGCGCTCATTGGCACTGAGGCCAGCAAATCCTGCAATGGCTTGGGCGAACGATTCGTGACTGTCGGCCATGATCGTCCAGGCAGCCGAGCCCTTGTCGACTTGCAGAGCTTCGTCGTAGAGGTCGTGAAGAGAGAGTTCTATTCGTTGAGCGAACTTGAGAAGATCGAGTTCGGTTGACGAGAGGCCGGCCGCAGAGGCGGCGCGTCCGCCGATCATCGTCATTGCCAGCGCTGCTGAACCTCCCGCAAGCAACTTGCGTCGGAAATCAGTCTCGTTGAGTTGTGGGGAGACTTCCCGGGTACTCGTCACGGGGCTACCTTTCTTAACTTTGTGGTCACAGCGGAAAGTTCCAGAAGAAAGTTCCTCGCAGAGTCTATCTCTGCGTGTCCCCGAAGGCTTTATTTCGTTGCTGTCCCTCACCTACCAGGACGGAGGTTCGTCTCAGGGGCTGTGGGCACGAGCCCCACGGTGTCGGTTGGCTGGGCGCAAAGAATTTGACATGGGGCTAAGACCAATGGATTTGGGGGCCGCAACGGGTGAGGTCTGGTACTTTTCGAGAATGAAAATAGTCAGATTTATTGCGGCTTTGATGGTTCCATTTGTCTTGGCGGGATGTTATGAGATTTCAATGGACTTCAATGTCAACGACGACGGCTCAGGCACCTATGAACTGGGTCTCGAAGTCGACTTAGATACAGTCACCGCACTTCTCGCGGAGGAGGGCGACGATATCGACCCGACATCGATATGCGATGACATGCTGAGCGACGCTGGCGGTGACGAGCTTGCTGGCGGCAGCGCCGAAATACAGGTTGAAAACGATGGCACGGTTTGTCGCCAGATCATCACTGGATCTTGGGATGCAGGCGCCGCTGAACTCGTTGAAGACAGTGCTGAAGATCTCACTCTCTCCCAAGTCGGCGACGGCTGGCGCTTCGAGTTCAACTTGGAGAGTCTCACATCCGACCTCGGTGATGACGAAGAGATGGACCCGGCAATGCTCGCCCTAATGGGTGTTGAGATCAATTATGCGTTGGCTGTGACACTCCCAGGGTCGATCACAGCACACAATGGAGAAGTAGCAGGAAGCACCGTTTCGTGGAGGGTCAATCTGCTCGACCCTCCGGAAGAAGAAGTGTTCTTCGTGCAGTCATCACAAGGAGGCTCAAGCAGTTCCACCGTGGTGATCATCATCATCGCTCTCGTGCTGCTCGCTGGGGTCTCCATATTTTTGCTTCGTCGGAAGACCAATGCGGCGGAGACACCAGAAACTGAGACTTCGGATGTAGAGACCGCTGAAGTAGCGGATTCAGGGGGAGAGACGTCAACTGAATGACTCCGTCGAGAAAAAAATGACAGCCCTCGACGGGGGGTGAGCCGCGGAGCAACGATTTAGAAGTCGAGGCTCGAAAGCTCTGGAATCCAACCACGTGATCGAGATGACGCCTGCTCCCAACGCGAGCGAGCGTCGACGCGGTCAAACGAGTCATCAGGGTGCACTATGACCTGAGGGTCCCACATTTCTGCAGTGTCGACAACGGTCGACATCTCATGTGTTCCAACGAGAGCCAGCCGGCCCGCCCCAACGGTGGTGCCTTCGGTGTGGGGCGACACCTCGACTGTGAGTCCGGTGAAGTCTGCGAGAGCCTGAACAAAGAACGCGTTTTGGCTCATGCCGCCATCAACTCTGACAACATCGACGTTGGCGACAGCATCGGCGCGAACCGCTTCAACAAGATCTGCTCCACGATGCGCAATTCCCTCGACGACTGCTCTCACCATGTGGGCTCGGGTGGTGCCTCGGGTGAGCCCGACAAAGGTGCTTCGTGCTCCATAGTCCCAATGGGGGGTTCCCAACCCAAGCGGTGCAGGAACAAACATGACGCCATCAGTCGACGAGCATGACGATGCAATGTCGTGACTCTCGACGCTTGACGAAATGATCTTGAGATCGTCTCGGAGCCAATCGATGTTCGAGCCCGCTGCGAGCATGATCGACTCAGCACCAAATGTGCGTTGGCCGCCTTCAGCCCACGCAACGATGCCGAAACAACCTCCGTCGCCGCGCCGGGTTGTTTGAGCAAGGGGCGAGTCATCATTGACGACAGTGTCAAGCATGCCGCCCGTCCCAAAGGTGATCTTCGCGAGTCCAGGGCTCACGCAACCTTGGCCGACGAGAGACGCCTGCTGGTCACCAATGAGCGCAACGATTGGTGGCGCACCCGGCAAACTGTGAGCGATCGCACACTCACCTACGCTGTTGACAATCTGAGGAAGCATTGATGTTGGAGTGGTGAACACTTCGCACAGATGCTCGCTCCACGACGCGCCCTGCGGGTCGTACCAACCGGTGACTGCGGCGTTGGTGTGATCGGTCACGTGAGACTCGCCACGAGACAGCATCCACGTGATCCACGAATCGACCGTGCCAATGCAGAGATTATTTGGCTCAGGAGATTCGACTGACTGCAGCAACCATTGTGCTTTAGTTGCGCTCTGGTTCGGTGCAACCGTGACTCCATGCTCGCTTCGTGCGGTCATGCATTCGCCAACGGTGCGAAGGTCCTGCCAGCTGAGACCCGGCCCGATCGGTTCGCCCGATGAGCGATCCCAGACGATGGTGCTTGCACGCTGCGTAGTAATTGCTACTCCGGTAACTGCGCCGACAGCATTCACTGCCGAAGTAGCCAGCTCTTGAACTGTGTTGGCCAGGGCAATCGGGTCAAACTCGACGAGGCCAGCAAACGGCGACGACGGTGGCTGCTGTTGCTGTTTGAACCCAACGATGTCGCCGTCGGAACTCATCGTTGCGACACGAACGCTTGTCGTGCCAATGTCGATGACAAGGATCACTGTGACGACCGTTCGAACGAAGGAACAAAACCTTTGGCTCGAAGCCGCCGGCCAATCCATCCGCCGATGAGGCCAACCCCTCCGACGACGCTGAGATTGAAGAACGCCCCAAACCAGTTGACACTGTTACCCGAGACGAGCTGAACAACGATAAAGATCATTTGTGCTGCCGAGTAGGTGCCGACAGCGGTGACAAGACCATGGCTGAGCGGAAGGTCAAGGCGTTGCACCCAAGCTGCGCAGCCAGCACCTAGGGTGAAACCGCCGACGGCTCCAAGCACTAGCCAGATCGCAAGGGCTGTCGAGTCACGGCTGGCAGCCCACGATGCCCCGATCGAAAATGGGATCGCGAAAATAAGTGAAACCATTGCCCCCATGCGAAGCGCAGCGGTGTCCCAACGTTGTGATGCCTCCATCGCTACCAACCTGACGTTCCAAATTTGTCGACGAAACCCATCTTCCCCGGATTCATGATTCCGTGAGGATCGAGGGCATCTTTGATGTGCTGCAAAGAGTTGAATGCCGAGCCAAGTGCCTCGTGCATGTATCTCGACCTGTTCAAACCAACACCATGGTGGTGCGACAGGTTCGCTCCAGTTCGAAGGGCCGCCCGTTGAGACTCATCCCACAGAGTTCGGTGGATCGCGTCAATTTCTGGAAGCGGCGTGTCTCGAGGTGGCCGTGACGCAAGGCTGAAATACAGGCAGGCTCCATCGAGATAACTGTGCGAAAGATGGGCAGAAGCAGAGACTGCGTGCGGAGTCGAAAGGGCAGCGTCCCGTACCGCCTCATAGACAGCATCGAGTTTTGACCACGGCACAGTGACTTCCATCGTGTCGATAACAAACCCTTTTTTGGTGAGCTCCTGGAGGGCCGTGGTGTCATTACGATGTTCAAGCCAATGTTCAACCCGGTCGTGCTCGACCTCTGAGCCACCACACTTCACGAAAAACTCATCGACGGTCGAAAGAGTGGCGTCGACGATTTGCTGGTGGCCCTCATCGAGTACCAGCACAATCGTTTCTTCGCCATCGCCACCATGCGACCTCGCAGATTCAATCGGGTCATACAGCCGGAGAACCGCAGGGGTCGCCTCATGACGAATGGCCAGTCGGCACGCTTCGAACGCATCTGACAATGTGGGGAAGGAATAGGTGGCACGACCCTGATAGCCACTCACCGGGTGGGTTCGCAGAGTGGCTGATGTGATGATGCCAAGCGTCCCCTCTGAACCGATAAATACGTGATTGAGGTCAGGCCCAACCGCCCCAGCAGCATGGCCTCCGGTGTGAATAATCGACCCATCGGCGAGCACAACCTCTAAGCCGACCACCATCTCTTCGATCTTT
>Ga0310343_10000221_pt1 | contig 26593 bp, 37 predicted proteins | sample HC15DNA2025_MG_FD_203519 | JGI IMG/M metagenome (GOLD analysis project Ga0310343, IMG submission 203519) | Marine microbial communities from station ALOHA, North Pacific Subtropical Gyre - HC15-DNA-20-25_MG | ecosystem: Environmental > Aquatic > Marine > Oceanic | place: Pacific Ocean: North...
CATTCACACCAGTTCTACTCCAAGACCTTCGTGACACTTATCCTGATGTAAACTTTGTTGGTATTCGCATCATGCCACCAAGAGAACTTTCTACTTTCCTTCGCATCAATTGTGATGATTACAATAGTCCAGAGGTTGAGAAGCATAGACTTAATTGGAAAAAAACAAAAGCAGTTACAATCAAAGAATGTGGATATCATGTTTACTTTGGATTATCATCTGCTGCTCTCGCAAATGATTCTGATTTTGAGGTCGATGAAGGTGCGACTAAAGCACAAATTAAAAGAGCATTTACTAAGTCACTTACTGCTAAAAAGATGAACAAGAAAATCTTAAATGAGTTTGTAACTATGATTGCCTAAATATAAAAAAAGTGTCTAGTGAAATGAAGACCTATAAAAAATTCATGCAGGAGAGTAGTCTCTCCCGAATTAAAAGTAAATCTGATAAGGGTGGTATGGCCATCCTATCAGGTTCGAGGGGTGACAAATCCAAGAAAGAGAATCAGGCAAGAGCAAAGCAATTAGATAAAGATATTCGTGGTAAGGGTTTACCAGGTGCTACAAAGGTTACTGGATCATATGTAGAGAAAGGTGATGATGGAAAGGAAAAGAAAGTCAAAGAGAGATCTCATGTAGTGACCTCTGGAAAGATGGGTAAGAGAAAATTTAAAAAGGCAGTCAAGTCACTTGGTAAGAAGTATGGACAAGACTCTGTGTTGACACAAACTAAAAAAAGTGGTACACTATCAGCAACACGAAAAGGTGGTCTTGGAAAAGATAAAAGAATAGGTGTTGGTAAATTCAAACCACAGGGTAAAAACCCAGAAGGACAATCACAAATCAAAGGTAAGACTTTTACATACGGATGATGACACAAAAACTTTACGATGACTCCAATTGGAGAGAAGAATATAAACAATATACAAGTAATAAAAGACATCTTGAACTACTTGAGAACGGACCTCATAGTCTTTCACAAGCTTGGTTATTGGGTGCATTACATAATGAATGGAAGAAGATGAAAGGATATGATAAACTTGACCCAAAGGAAAATGTAGGACAAAATCAATCTTCTATGAAAGAGTTTTTTGATAGATATAAGGATCAAGGGATCTAACCAATTAAATAAGTGGCACACATAATGTTGTTTACCTTGTAACTTACACTATAATAAGTGTATCGAACAAACAACTACATTATGACTTACATTCCCTTCACTGTTAAAATGACCGAAGATCAAATCACTGATAAGTTAAGATCACTCTACGGTACTGAATTTACTACAGCAGATATCAAAGCATTCTGCTCTATGAATGACATTCATTATAATACAGTCACCAGAAAATTACAGAAATACAAAGTATCCAAAGGTAAGTGGAATCTTGAAGTTACTCAAGAAGCAGTTGAGCAGATTGAAAAAACATTCAACGCACCATCTGCACCAGTTCAAGAGAAGAACTTAGTTCCATCTTTTGATGAGACATTTGTTCCTTTTGGAAGTTTCAAAGATGTAAAGAATATAATCAAATCAAAACAATTCTATCCTGCGTTCATCACAGGATTGTCAGGTAATGGTAAGACATTCTCTGTTGAGCAAGCATGTGCCCAACTAAATAGAGAGTTAATTAGAGTCAATATTACTATAGAGACAGATGAAGACGATCTTATTGGTGGGTTTCGTCTTGTTGATGGCAACACTGTTTGGCACAATGGTCCAGTCATCGAATCTTTGGAGAGGGGAGCTATACTCCTTTTAGATGAGATCGATTTAGCATCAAACAAGATTCTATGTTTACAATCTATTCTTGAAGGTAAAGGTATCTTCTTGAAGAAAATAGGTAGATGGGTAAAACCTGCTGCAGGATTCAATGTTATTGCGACTGCGAATACTAAAGGTAAAGGTTCTGACGATGGTAGATTCATAGGAACTAATGTTCTTAACGAAGCATTCCTTGAAAGATTTCCTGTAACCTTTGAGCAATCATATCCATCTGTTAAGATTGAAGAAAAGTTATTAACACTTCATTCTGCAAGTGTTGGTATGCACGACGGACAGTTCATCAAGAAACTTGTTGATTGGGCAGACATCATTCGTAAGACATTCTACGATGGTGGTATCGAAGAGATCATCTCTACTCGTCGTCTTGTTCACATCATTCGTGCATTCTCTATCTTTAAAGACAAAGCAAAAGCAATCCAAGTTTGCACAAATCGTTTTGATGATGATACTAAACAATCATTCATGGAACTTTATGACAAAGTAGATGCAGACGTTAATTTTGAAAAAGATGAGACACAGAATCAATCCTGATACATACATGCGTTCTAACTGGAACAATCCTGCTCCAGTTAGATATCGTAGAGGTAACTTAGAAAACCGAATTAGTATGACAGTGCTATGGGTTTATTTGATAATCTATTTTGTTATGTTCTTTCGTGGTCTTATCTTATTTTTAAGCAGATGAATTTGTGGGAAAACTATAAAGATGCCCTTCATAAAACATTCCCTCTCCACAATGGAGTGGGGAGTGTTTGGGCACAATGGGAAGGTAAAGGAACTTCTCTCACAGCAAAGACTTATACTACACAATACTTTATTAAATCAAGGGAGGTAGAAATCTGGAATGAAAAATCTTGCATTTATAACAACATCATCTATCCTAAGACAGGCAGTAATCTTCCATGTTTTGGTATGGATCTTATGGGATTTTTCCACAAGAAAGTCATTATTGTCTTTGACTTCCAACATCCTGTAGAAAACTATTTGTTCTCTGTTGATGGATTACCAAAAGGGAAAGGAGATTATCGTTTCTTTGAACCAGGTAATCATTTCTCAGAAAACATTTATATCCAATATTGTACAATGGATGAAGTAGACGAACATCTCGAAATGTTTAAGGAATACTTGACAGTTTATAAAGATATGGTAGAATTAGAGAAACCAATCGGTATGGACACTAGTGTTTATAAAGACTTTGATGCTTATATGAGAAAATTAGATCCTGTTGGTGGGTATCTTGCAGGTTCTTTTGGAAAAGAAAAAGCAGAAAAATTAGTTAATGAATTTTTATTTTCTTATGGTTAACGCATGGAGTTTAGCAGCATCTATATTAGGTGGAACATTTGATGAGGATTACCCAGTTATGAAAAAGAAAGATGAAAAGTTTGAAGATGATGGACTTGATGGACTTGATTATGAATCTGATTATATGTCAGATATAGATGATCAATATTCACATCATTTTGGATCAGTAACATTGTATGGAGAAACAGAAATGAGAGATCATCGATACAAATATCATGAAGATGAAATCTTAAAAGACATCGAAGAGTATGTCTCAAGCACATATAACGGACACTATACAGGAACTAAGAACGAGTTTCGTAAAGTCCAGACTATCGACTTAATGGCAGCAAGAGATTTAGCATCTCATTTTTGTCAAGCAAATATTTTAAAATATGGTAGTCGATATGGAAGTAAAGATGGAAAGAATAAAAAAGACTTGATGAAAGTCATACATTATGCTATGCTATTAGCACACTTCGATGGTCATTATGGAGAACCTTCAATGCCATCTGGAAACTTTGAACAAATGCCTTAACTTAAAAAAATAATGACCATGAATTTATGTGATAACACACTAGGTATCCTCAAGAACTTTGCGGGTATTAACAATTCAATTCTTGTAAAAGAAGGAAATCAACTTCGCACAATTTCAGTAGCAAAGAATATTCTTGCCGAAGCAGAAATAGATGAAGATTTTCCTCGTCAATTTGGAATATATGATTTGAATCAATTTTTAAATGGATTAAGTTTACATCAAGATCCTGATTTAGATTTTAGTGAAGAATCATATCTAACTATTCGTGAAGGAAAGAGAAGAGTAAAATACTTTTTTGCAGATCCACAAGTAATTGTTGCACCACCAGAAAAAGAAATTACTTTACCATCACAGGATGTTTGTTTCCAACTAGACAGCACCGCACTTGATAAATTACTTAAGGCAGCAGCAGTATATCAGCTACCAGATTTATCTGCGGTTGGAGAAGCAGGAGTTGTTAAACTTGTTGTTCGTGATAAGAAGAATGATACTTCAAATGAGTTTGCTGTTGTAGTTGGAGAAACGGATAAGAACTTTACTTTTAATTTTAAAGTAGAAAATATTAAAATTATACCTGGTGCTTATGATGTAGTTGTTTCACAAAAACTTTTATCTAAATTTACTAACACAAACTTTAATCTAAAATACTACATAGCATTAGAACCAGATTCTACATTTGATTAATGCAACAAGAAGTTTTTTTCGATGCAGAAGAAATGCAAATCATTCGAGTTTGTTTACATAATGCACCGATTCCTTATGACCAAGGAGAAGGTGCAAAAAAACTTAAACAATTACAAGAAAAAGTGGGTCCTCCCATATCACGAGAAGAACCTGGTATAGAATTAGTCGAATACGATTTAACACCTTACGGAATTGAACCTTTAACATGAATAACATAGGATTAGAAGTTGTCTTCTGGACAGTATTATCAGTTTATCTTCTAGCAAAGTTAGGAGTATTTAAGAAGAAATGAGATTACAATTCTGGTATTCTAAAGGTGTCAAACAATGGCACTGGACATTACATACCCGACACTATGCTCCAAAGGGAAAAGATTATTATCATACCTCTGGATCAGGAACTGATGTCAGAGAAGTCATGAATAAAGTCGCAACAGAAGTTGAAAAATTAGTTGAAGAAAGAAACAATGAAACTAACACAGAAAATAATTGATCAAATACAAGAAGCAATGCTTCATACAAATCTGAAAGGTGAAATAAATTGGAAGGATGGTGATGATATAGAAGTTAATATTGCAGGAACTTTTGCAAAAGATAAATTCATTGTCATTAAGAATAAAACTAATGATCCAGTGGTCTCTGCTGCACCACACCCTAATTTTGATTATGAAAAGAAGGAGTTTATAAAATGAACTTTGAATACCTTGAAGAAACAATCATAGACCAGATTGAAATTCTTACAGAAGAGTTAGGGGGAAAAATGTCAAAATCAACACGTCACGATTACACTGGAAGAAGAAGTAAGATAATTACTATTGAATATGATATAACAGAATCTTAGTATGTCGGAATTTATTCAAAGACACATTGGTCCTACACCAGAAGAACAATCTAAAATGTTAAATGATTTAGGTGTATCAACTATTGATGAACTTGTAAGACAAATCGTTCCAGATTCAATTTTACTTCGTGGTGATAATGACCTACCAGAGTCTTGTAGTGAACAACAAGCACTTACAGAATTAAAAGAGATAGCAAAAAATAATGTCGTTAAAAGAAGTTTAATTGGTCAAGGATATTATGGAACAATTACACCACCAGTAATACAAAGAAATGTATTTGAAAATCCCGCATGGTATACATCTTACACACCATATCAGGCAGAAATATCGCAGGGTAGATTAGAGGCATTATTTAATTATCAAACACTAATTACAGAACTGACAGGTCTTCCAATATCAAACGCTTCGTTACTTGATGAAGGAACCGCAGCAGCAGAATCTATGATACTTGCTTTTGGTGCGAGTCGAAATAAAAATAAATTTTTAATTGATAGTCAAATATTTCCACAAACTTTAGCAGTATTAGAAACCAGAGCAAAACCATTAGGAATTGAAGTTGTAAAACTTGATTTTGACGATTCAATACCTTTAGTTGATTTTGAAAATGCTTTTGGTTTATTAGTTCAACTACCAAATAATCAAGGAAAATTAAGAGACCCTGATTCGTTGATTAGAGTTGCAGATGTGTATAAGTGTCTTAAGATAGCAGTTGTAGATCCTATGGCACAGGTGTTAATGAAACCTGTAGGTGAAATGGGATTTGATATCGCTGTCGGTAGTATGCAAAGATTTGGAATTCCTATGGGTTATGGAGGACCTCATGCAGCATTTCTTGCAACCACTGACAAATATAAGCGTAAGATTCCTGGACGTATTGTAGGGCAGTCGATAGATAGTCAAGGTAATAAAGCATTACGATTAGCACTACAGACAAGGGAACAACACATAAGAAGAGAATCAGCAACATCCAATATATGCACTGCTCAAGCACTGCTCGCAAATATGTCAGGTTTTTACGCTGCTTATCACGGTGCGGAAGGTTTGAAAAAAATAGCAACCAGATTATTAAAATATAGACAAACGTTATTAACAGCATTGAAATGGTGTGGTAAAAAAGTTGATGACTGTGAAGGTTTTGATACCGTTCGATTTGAGTGTGATGAATTAAGTTATAAGTGGTTAGAAGAAAAATTTAATGTTAGATATGAGAATGGATGGGTTACCTTATCTATCGATGAAATTACCACTGTTTATGAACTTCATGAAATTTTAAAAACACAAATTAATTTTAAAGCTCATTCTAATACAATTCTCAATGTAGTTGATGCTTGTGAAAAGTATGTGTGGAAACAAACACCTTTGAGAACTGATGAATGGTTACAACAAGAAGTATTTAAAAAATATCAAAGTGAAACTAATATGATGAGATACATTCATGAATTAGTATCAAAAGATTTTTCATTAGTAAATGGAATGATACCTCTTGGCAGTTGTACGATGAAGTTAAACGCAGCAGCAGAGTTGATGCCAGTAAGTTGGAATGAGTTTGCGAATATACATCCTTTTGCTCCAAAAGATCAAACTTTTGGATATCAAAGAATCATGGATGATCTCCGAGAATGGTTATGTGATATTACTGGATTTGCTGATGTATCATTACAACCAAATGCAGGATCACAGGGCGAGTACGCAGGTTTACTTGCTATACAAGAATATCATCGAGGTAATGGTGATGATAATAGAAAGGTATGTTTGATTCCTACAAGTGCTCATGGAACCAATCCTGCGAGTGCTGTAATGGCAGGTATGGAGATCGTGCCTGTGAAGTGTGATGATGATGGTAATATTGATTTGGAGGATTTAGAAAAGAAAGCAATCATGAATACTTTTGAACTATCATGTATCATGATCACATATCCTTCAACTCATGGTGTATTTGAACCAACAATCAAAGACATTTGTAAAATCATACATGAGAATGGTGGTCAGGTATATCTTGATGGTGCGAATTTAAATGCTCAAGTTGGATTAGCAAAACCATGTCATTATGGTGCTGATGTATGTCATATGAATTTACATAAAACATTCTGTATTCCTCATGGTGGTGGTGGTCCTGGTGTCGGTCCTATCGGTGTAGCAGAACATCTTGTTCCTTTCATGAATCAAAGAGTATCTGCAGCGATTCAGGGTAGTGCATCAATACTTCCAATAAGTTGGATGTACATTCGTATGATGGGTGCGAATGGATTAAGAAAAGCAAGTGAAGTATCTCTACTCACTGCGAATTGGTTGGCACATAAAATTGAATCATCATTCAAAGTGTTGTATAAAGGTGCGAATGGTAGAGTTGCTCATGAGTGTATATTTGATTGTCGTAATTTACCTGTAACAGCAGAGGATGTGGCAAAGAGATTAATGGATTATGGTTTCCATGCTCCCACATTATCTTGGCCTGTTTTAGGAACTATGATGGTTGAACCAACTGAAAGTGAATCCTTAGATGAGTTACAAAGATTTGTAGAAGCAATGGAAATAATTCGAAGAGAAATTTATACCGATAAAGACATTTTAAAAAATGCACCACATACTTCAAGAATGATTTCAAGTAACGATTGGAAATATGATTATAGTCGAGAACAGGCAGCATATCCCATGAATCAAAAGAATAAATTTTGGCCTGCAGTAGCAAGAATTGATAATGTATATGGGGATCGTAATTTAGTTTGTTCTTGTGAAGATTATTTTAGTGATGAAAGAACACCAGTTGAAAGATTACATGATGATATTAGAAAAAATATTGGCAAAAAATAAATCCTGTGTTATAATAAAAATAACAAAATTTTATTATGAACATTTTTGTGACAGATCCCTGTCCTAACAAATCGGCAGAGGTTCTACCAGATAAACATATAGTAAAGATGCCACTTGAGACCTGCCAAATGTTGGCGGTAGTATTCTCTAAGTGGTATTTTAATTGGGGAGATGAACTTCTACCTAAGAAAGACGGAACACCATACAGCACACAGAAGGGTGCTTTTCGTGGACATCCGTGTACAGTATGGGCAGCAGAAGATATTGCCAATACTGCTTGGTTGATTCAACATGGTTTTGGATTACTTGAAGAATATACTCATAGATATGGTAAAGTTCATTCTTGCCAAACTGCCATGAATGAGGCAGAAAAAGTTTTTGAAGAAAGAACAGGTAAAACATTATTATGCCACAAAGAAGCAACACCATTCGCATTCGCAGGTCCTGATGTATTTAAATTTGACACAAGCATTGACACTCTTACTGCTTACAAGCGTTATATCGCATCCAAACCTTGGGTTGCATCTAATTATCTTCGTGACCCATCCAAAAAACCAAATTGGTTATAACTTATGATTAACTTTATTTTTTCAGCATGTCCACCAGTGTATACATTACCTGGTACTTGGAATGATCCAGAAAAGATTGCCAAGTGTAATGACACACTAATTCCACATTTTACATTTAATCCAAATTATACATTTGGTATATCAATCGCTGTGATTACTATTTTATTAGCAGCATATGGAGTTTATAAAGGATTCTTTGCTAATCAAGATTTAGCAGATCCTTGGGATGATCATGAAGATTGATACACAAGGAATGTCCTATGGGACAGGTAAAGTTGGTGGTAAAAGTATAGAAGAACAACGTGCTACTATTCCTGATATGGAAGTAGTGAAAACAAATTTATTCTCAGATTCATTTAGAAAAGAATTAAAAGATTTAATCAATGAAGTTTTAGATGAGAGAGAATATCAAAAAAAACTTGAAGGACCTTACGATTTTTATGATGATGACAAAATTGATTTCATCTGATGATCCCAGATATTTTACTGAAACTAGTAATATATCTTATGATCGTCATCGTTACAAAATAGTTTCAAAACACTATTGTACAATGATTGTAGAATCTTGGGAAGAAGTAAAAGAATGGTGGTGGAATAATTGTCACCTACCAACATTTGATGCAGTGGTAGAAGTCCTAGACAAACCAAAGATTAAGAAAAAATCTAAAGGTTTTTCTTAATTATGAAGCATATTCTATTTAAATTGGAGGGATGTCCTTTTCCTACTTTGGATAATGAAGAGCATATAAAGTTCTGTTTATTTCATGCAGCAGAATCTTCATTCTCAAAAGTTCTTAAAATAGAAACTCAAAAATTTGTACCTCAAGGTGTGACTGGATTTGCTCTATTAGCAGAAAGTCATTTAAGTATTCACACTTGGCCAGAAAAAGGTATTGCAATGTGTGACATCTTTACTTGCGGTGATGGTTGTAAACCAGAACTGGCAGTAGAATACTTAAGTAAGTGGTTATCATCCACAAATACTAAATCTCAATATTATGAAAGAATTTGATTATGACCTCAATTATAAAACCCTTGACTTTACAGTTGAGGAAAATCGCAAACTTTATCGCATTGGAAGGGGAGAACAAGGAGTGTTACTGGTTCGCCCTTATACTAACGATATATGCTCTCATTGGAGATTCGTAAATGAAAATATTGCTCGCAAATCTGCTAATAAAATCTACTCCATGTTCTGTGACTATAAGAAGCAACAGGACTTCATTGGAATGGACATGGCTAGGAAGTTTCTTGAAATGGGATTTACTCGCTCCCGTCGGTATGCAAATCATCCTAGTGGGAAAAAGTACGCTCGCGATGGTTCCGTATCACCGCAGTCGCCAACCGCACTACACTGTGAAAAGTCCCGTGCTGCAACTGTTTTCAAAAAAATGAGAGATAAAGCAGCATATGATGAAAAGTATGTTATAATGAGAAAGGAGTGGAGAACAAATGAGTGACTTTATATGGGTTGAAAAATACAGACCCAAAACAATTGATGATTGTATTCTTCCAGATAGTATCAAGAAAACATTTAAGGATTTTCTAAATAGAGGAGAAATACCTAACATGCTTCTTGCTGGTCCTCCAGGCGTAGGAAAAACTACAGTAGCGAAAGCATTATGCAACGAACTAGGAGTAGATTTTTATGTCATCAACGGATCCGATGAAGGGAGATTTCTCGATACAGTCAGAAACAACGCAAAGAATTTCGCATCAACTGTATCGTTGTCATCGGAAGCGAAGCACAAGGTCGTCATCATTGACGAAGCCGATAACACAGGAAATGACGTACAATTATTGCTTCGAGCATTCATCGAAGAGTTTGCAGGAAACTGTAGGTTTATTTTCACTTGCAACTATAAGAACAAAATCCTTGAACCCCTCCATTCCAGATGTACTGTCATTGACTTTTCTATTCGAGGAAAAGAAAAGCAACAAATCGCTGCTAATTTCTTCCAAAGACTCAACTTTATCTTGGAGCAAGAAAGGATTGAAAACGATAAGAAAGTATTAGTTGAATTAATTAATAAACATTTTCCAGATTGGAGAAGAATATTAAATGAGTGTCAAAGATACTCTGTTAGTGGTAAGATAGATAGTGGAATATTAGCAGCATTTTCAGATGTCGCAGTCAATGATCTCATCAAAAACCTCAAAGAAAAAAACTTTCCAGAAGTACGAAAGTGGGTCAACAATAATATGGACAATGATACTTCTGTACTATTTCGTCGTATTTACGATAGTCTTTATAAATCCTTGGTTGCTAATACCATCCCTTCTGCTGTTCTTATTATCGCTAAGTATCAGTATCAGATGGCATTTGTTGCCGATCAAGAAATAAACATGCTTGCATGTCTAACTGAAATTATGGTGGAGTGTGAATTTAAATGAAAATGAATACAAATACTGAAAAAAGAAAGAATCAAGTAAAGTCTAAATTTTATTATGTATTCTGGGGAATAGCTACTACATCAGTAGTTCTTGGACAATTATATGTTGGTGCTGGTTATCGTATCATGACCCAAAGTATTATTGATTTAACAGAAGTTTTTACTCTTATTCGAGAGGGTAATGAATTAAGAAATTATCCTAAATTTTATTAATGAAATCTCACAAAACACCACTTCGTTATCCTGGTGGTAAGTCTCGTGCCTGTACAAAGATAGGTCAGTTCTTGCCCAACATGTATTCCTACAAGGAATTTCGTGAACCATTTCTTGGAGGTGGAAGCGTTGCCATCTATCTTACAAAGATGTATCCATCTTTAAGTATTTGGGTCAATGATTTATACGAACCTCTAGTTAATTTTTGGAAAGAGATTCAGCACAGTGGTGAAGAATTATACACTACATTGAGTGATTTAAAAATTAAATATCCAAATCCAGATTCTGCAAAAGAATTGTTTTTGGAATCAAAAGAAATTATCAATAGTCAAGATAAAAGTAAATTGGAAAGAGCAGTTGCTTTTTATGTTGTAAATAAATGTAGTTTCTCTGGTCTTACAGAATCATCATCATTTTCAGCACAAGCAAGTGATTCTAATTTTTCAATGAGAGGTATTGAAAAGTTAACAGGTTATCAAGAAATAATCCAAGATTGGAAGATAACAAATCTTTCTTATGAGGATCTCCTAACAGATTGGAAGGATACTTTTATATACTTAGATCCACCATATGACATTAAAGATAACTTATATGGTAAGAAAGGTGATATTCATAAAAAATTTGATCATGACAAATTTGCTAAAGATTGTGATGACCACACAGCAGATATGATGATATCATATAACTCATCTCAACTAATTAAAAATAGATTTAAAGATTGGAATGCTGTAGAGTTTGACCTCACTTATACTATGAGGTCTGTTGGTGATTATATGAGTGACCAACAAACAAGAAAAGAATTATTATTACTAAATTATGGAATTGAAGGAATGGTTGAAGTCGATCAATTTGTCAAAGAAGAATCTTATTGATGAAGACCCATCATTAGAAAAAGAATATTCACCCTACATAATTAATCGCATCTACTCAGGTCATCTTGATGCAATACTCTTTGCTAATGAAATGAATCAATATCATTTTTTACCAAAGAAGATGCAATATGATTTTTTTCTAAATACACTCAGAACTAAGAAGAGATTCTCTCCTTGGCTACGTAAAGATGAAATCAAAGATCTTGATTATGTGAAGCGTTACTACAAATATAGTGATGAAAAAGCAAAACAGGTTTTGAAGATATTATCTACTGAACAAATTAATTTTATAAAATCGAAGTTTGAAACTGGAGGAAGACAATGAGTGTGGTTCAACAACCTGAGATACAGTGGTTACCTGAAAAAATGGTCGAGGTAACTCTTAATGAACCTGATGATTTCCTTAAGGTAAGAGAGACCCTTACAAGAATTGGTGTAGCATCCAGAAAAGAGAAGAAGATATATCAATCATGTCACATACTACACAAACAAGGTAGATATTATCTTGTTCATTTTAAAGAATTATTCGCTCTTGATGGTAAGCATGCTAACTTAACATCTAATGATGTTCAACGTCGTAATCGTATTGCACAATTACTTGCTGATTGGGGATTAATTGGTATTGTAGATGTATCAAAAATTCAAGACATTGCACCATTAAATCAAATTAAAGTATTAGCATATAGAGACAAAGGTGACTGGATACTAGAAACAAAGTATAATATAGGTAGTAAGAAGAAAAAAGTTGACGAATCCTAGTAACCTTTACAATGGTATTAATGAACGTCTTTTCTATACTTTAGGAAAACGATCTGACAATGCCTCTATTCATGATTTTTACATTGCATTAAGTTATGCTGTAAGAGATCAGATGATGAACTACTGGTTGTCGATGAAACCTCCTACTGGAAAAGAGGTAGCATATCTATCAGCAGAATTTTTAATAGGTCCTCAACTTGGTAGTAATTTAATATGTCTTGGTATTAAAGAAGACGCAGAAGAAGCATTAAAGAAATACGGATATACCTTAGATCAAATTTTAGATGTAGCAGAAGAACCTGGTTTAGGTAATGGTGGATTAGGTAGACTCGCAGCGTGTTATATGGACTCTCTGGCAACTTTAAAAGTCCCTGCTACTGGTTATGGTATTCGATATAAGTATGGCATATTCAAGCAAGAGATAAGAGATAATCAACAGATAGAGATTACAGATAATTGGTTACATGGAGAGTGGCCATGGGAACTTTGTCACCCAGATGAATCAGTCCATGTTGGATTTGGTGGTAGAGTTGAACATTATACATCTAATCGTGGTAACCGCAGAGTTCGTTGGGTTCCTGAGGAGAGTGTCATTGCTGTTCCTTATGATATATTACAGTTAGGATATAAAGTTGATAGTTGTAATCGATTAAGATTATGGAGAGCAGATGCTACCGAGACATTTGATTTCTATGCATTTAATATAGGTGATTATATGGGATCAGTAGAACAGAGTGTTGCATCAGAAACTATTTCTAAGGTTCTATATCCAAATGACGGAACAGATGCAGGTAAGATATTAAGATTAAAACAACAATTCTTTTTTGTAAGTGCTTCTTTACAGGATATGTTAAGAAGTTTAGATAAGCGTGGATATGATATAGAAGACTTCCCACATCACTGGCAAGTTCAATTAAATGATACACACCCTGCGATTGCAGTTGCTGAGTTAATGAGACTACTTGTTGATGAAAGACATATTGGATGGGAGGATGCATGGGAAATTGTTACTAAATCTATAGCATATACAAATCATACTTTAATGCCAGAAGCATTAGAGAAATGGGATCTTAGATTATTTCAAAATCTTTTACCTAGACATATAGAAATTATCTATGAAATCAATCGTAGATTTCTACAGGTAGTAAGACTTAATTATCCTGGTGATGATCGTATGTTAGAAAAAATGTCTATCATTGATGAGCGTGGCAATAAAGCAGTTCGTATGGCACACCTAGCAACCATAGGTTCTCATCATGTAAATGGTGTTGCTGCTCTACACTCTGAGTTGGTAAAGACACAGTTAATGCCAGAGTTCTATGATCTATGGCCACATAAGTTCACTAATGTAACTAATGGTGTTACTCCTCGAAGATGGATTGTTTCTTCCAATCCTGCACTCACAAATGTTTTAGATGAGTATCTTGGAACTGATTGGGTAACCAACATGGATTCTTTAAAAAAGTTAGAAGAGAATCAATATGATTCTGAGTTATTAGAGAAAGTCGCATCCACAAAAATTATAGGTAAGCATAATCTTGCCACATATATTTTTGATAATCTTGGAATATATGTAGATACTAATAGTATCTTTGATGTTCAAGTAAAGAGAATACACGAATACAAGAGACAACACTTACTTGCCCTTTGGATTGTTCACCAGTATCTTAGAATCAAAAACGGAGTCGATGTCGTTCCTCGCACAGTAATATTTGGTGGTAAGGCAGCACCAGGATATTATATGGCAAAATTAATTGTTCAGTTTATATGTGATATTGCAGAAGTAGTTAATAGTGACCCTGATATGAAAGGTAAGTTATGTGTTGTATTCTTACCAAATTACAGTGTGAAGTTAGGAGAGAAAGTATATCCTGCTGCTGACCTATCAGAACAAATATCTACTGCAGGTAAAGAAGCATCAGGCACAGGAAACATGAAGTTTCAGATGAATGGTGCTCTTACAATCGGAACACTTGACGGTGCAAATGTAGAGATTCGTGACTTAGTTGGAAAAGAAAACTTCTTTCTCTTTGGACATGATGAAAAAGGAATCGCAGACTTGTGGAGTCATGGATATGATCCTAGACAGCACATGAGTTCAGAACTTTGGGATGTAATTAATTTAATTAAGGGTGGTCATTTTAGTCACGGTGATAAGAAAAAATTTAAACCTTTATTAGATAATCTTTTGTATCATGATCCCTTCTGTGTCTTTGCTGATTTCTCTGATTATCTAGATGCTCAAGATCGTGTAAGTAATGCATGGAAAGATCGTGAGTCATGGAATCGTATGTCGGTTATCAACACTGCACGTTCGGGATTCTTCTCATCTGATAGATCGATTAGGGATTACTGTACTAAAATATGGGGTATACCACACTGACTTTTCTAAGTGTTTATGGTTAAATAATAATGTCGCCTTCGGGGACAACAATTCACACTCGCTTTTAAAGGAGAACTATTATGACAGCACTACAAAGGTATCACTCTGCAAACCTACCAGAGTTGATGAAAATAATTCAAAGAAACGGTATAGGTATGGATGAATACTTTGACCGTTTTTTCAATTCTTACGAAACCGTATCAAATTATCCACCATACAATCTTGTTCAGGTAAATAATGTTGAGTCTCTTTTAGAGATTGCCCTAGCAGGATTTACAAAAGATGAAATTAATGTTTATACTGAGTACGGAAAACTATTCGTTGAAGGTCGAAAAGAAACTAATCAAGAGACAGGATCCGAGTATATCCATCAAGGCTTGGCTCAAAGAAGTTTCACAAGAGAGTGGGCACTTTCAGAAGATACTGAAGTCCGAGAGGTTCAATTCAAAGATGGACTTCTTACCGTTAAGTTGGGTAAAATAGTACCAGAACATCATGCAAGGAAAGATTATCTTTAATGGTTAAGGGATACGATTTATTTGGAGATCATGGGCGAAACTTGCCCACTCCTCACGGTAGTGGGACAAGACCTATGTATGGTGACATGGGTAAGTCATGTAGACCAGATCCAAATCGTAAGATTGAATACCCTCATGTCGTTGCTCTGTTTACTCTTGACTCACATAACACGAGTTACTTTTTTAAAAGAGAAGACGGTACATACTACTGGTTACATTGTCGTAAAGGAAAAGATGATGTATATGTAGATGCAGACGAGATGCAATTAGATCTTTTAGGAAATGATCCGATTCTAAGCAAGGAGTATATCATGAAATCAATTTATTAGGGTTCTTGACGAACCCTTTTTTTATGGTATAATATATGTGTCAGAGAAATACTGGCTGCGGTGTTCCCCTTTGGTAGGTTCAGGAATAGCGGCTATAGGAACCTACCAGCAATAATATAAATATAAATTATTTAATCGTTAGATGATATCATTTTTACTTTCTATGGCAGGTTTATTAAATCTGTTGTTTTATATCTTTGCTATTGGTTTTGTTATCTCATTACTATTAGAGCAATATATTAAAGTTAGACCTCTGTCTGTTGATGCATCAATTAATGAGAGAAATGATTATATTGTTCAGACTAACCGCAAATATTGTTGGAGACAAGCTTGGGTAACCAATATTTATTGGTTTCTATGTAATGTAGGTTTGTATGTCATATCAAGAAACATGCAGACACCATCAGATACATTCTGGAATGGATTATGAGTTTTGATATCTTAGAAACAAAATTTCAAGACCGTTCTATATTATTAAAATCTCTAGAAGAGATTGATGAAAAACCAAACACTCCTTGGAAAGGAACATCAGTAATTGAATTAGTTTTACTTAGTGATCGTAATTATGAGGATCTTGAGACAATTGAAGTTGACTTTTCAATTGGAGTTGATGTAGGATTTAGATTGAATAAAGAAACCAATAATTATGATTTTATCTATCATGAAGAAAATTGGAATAAAGATTTATCAATCGAAGAGTTTTTAGATAAACTATCAAATCAATATGGTAAGATAAAAAATGACAATTAAGATTGCAGTTTTAAAAACACAACAACAAGTTATCGCAGATTTTAAAGAGATAATGTCTGGTGAAGAACCAGTTGCTTATTTGTTTAAAGAACCACATGTCGTTGATTTTAATCAATTTTCATATTCAAAAGAAGAAAATAATCAAAGTTCAATCGAGGTATCTTTATCTCCTTGGATATTAGGATCAGCAGATAAAGAAATACCAGTTCCTATCAATCAGGTGGTGGCTTTGGTCGAACCCCTAGAATCAATTAAAACAATGTATTTGGAGAAAATTAATGGCAAAGGTAATCAAGTTAATAGCGTTGGTCAACAACAAAATCTTAGTGAGTGAGATAGAAGAAGTCGGTGCTCAAGTTGGAGAACCAGATTGTAAATTAATCAATCCTGTCACTTTAACTACAACGGAAGATAAAATTACAGTTGAAGAGGGGAAGGTTGTTCTTACAAAATGGTTAAGTTCTCTTACAAAAGACCGTGAGTTTATGATATCATCTGATAAAATATTAACTATGGCAGACCCTGCACCAACAATATTAGAAAAATATATGGACTTGTCTAATAAATCATGAGATTTTATACAAACGTCCAAATGGTTGGAGACAACTTCTTAGTTCGTGGATATGAAGATGGAAAACACTTCGCCACTCGTGAGAAGTTTTATCCAACCCTTTTTGTTGATTCGAAGAAGAGAACAAGATATAAAACATTAGAAGGAGATTGTGTAGAGTCAATTGAACCTGGCACTGTAAGAGATTGTCGTGAGTTTATCAAGAAATATAGTGAGGTAGAAAACTTTAATGTCTATGGTAATGAAAGATTTATCTATCAATATATCTCTGACAAATATCCAGAACAAGAATTAAAGTTTGATATTGAAAAAATTAAATTAGTTACTCTTGATATTGAGGTCAAATCAGAGAATGGTTTCCCTGATGTAGAATCTGCTGCAGAAGAAATACTTCTCATATCAATACAAGATTATACAACTAAACAAATCATTACTTGGGGACAAGGAAATTTTGTTAACAAACAAAAGAATGTAACATACAAAGGATTTAAAACTGAGTTTGATCTTCTAAGTAATTTTATAAACTGGTGGATGGTTGAATCAAATACACCAGAAGTTATTACAGGATGGAACAGTAAGTTATATGATATTCCATATATGTGTCGTAGGATAGAAAGAATCCTTGGTGAGAAGTTGATGAAAAGAATGTCACCTTGGGGTTTGATTACTGAAGAAGAAACTTATATTGCAGGTCGTAAACATATTTCATATGATATTGGTGGTGTATCTCAGTTAGATTATCTTGACTTGTATAAGAAGTTTACTTATAAGGCACAAGAGTCATATCGTTTGGATTATATTGCAAGTGTAGAACTTGGACAAAAGAAACTTGATCACTCAGAGTTTGATACATTTAAAGACTTCTATACAAATGGTTGGCAGAAATTCGTCGAATACAACATTATTGACGTTGAACTTGTTGACCGTCTTGAGGATAAGATGAAGTTGATTGAACTTGCATTGACAATGGCATACGATGCAAAGGTCAACTATGAAGATGTATTCTATCAGGTGCGTATGTGGGATACTATAATTTACAATTATTTGAAGAAAAGAAATATTGTTATACCTCCAAAGAATCGTTCAAACAAGAATGAAAAGTATGCTGGTGCTTATGTAAAAGAACCAATACCTGGCAAGTATGATTGGGTGGTATCTTTTGACTTGAATAGTCTATATCCACATTTGATCATGCAGTATAATATTTCACCAGAAACTTTATTAGAGCAGAGACATCCATCAGTCACAGTTGAAAAGATTCTTGATGAAGATCTTACATTTGAAATGTATAAAGATAATGCTGTATGTGCGAATGGTGCGATGTATCGTAAAGATGTTCGTGGTTTCTTGCCAGAGTTGATGGAGAAGATGTATAATGAAAGAGTCATCTTCAAAAAGAAGATGATTAAGGCAAAGAAAGCATATGAAAAAACACCAAGCAAAGATCTTGAAAAAGAAATCGCAAGGTGTAATAATATCCAAATGGCAAAGAAGATTTCTCTTAACTCTGCCTATGGTGCGATTGGTAATCAGTACTTCCGTTATTATAAACTGGCAAATGCGGAAGCAATTACTTTATCTGGTCAGGTTTCTATTCGTTGGATAGAAAACCGTATGAACAATTATCTAAACAAAATACTAAAAACGGAGGATGTTGATTATGTTATTGCTAGTGATACTGACAGTATCTATCTCAACTTGGGTGATCTTGTCGATAGGATATACGAAGGGAGAGAAAAAACTACTGAGAGCGTTGTGTCGTTCCTTAATAAGATCTGTGAGATGGAATTTGAAAAGTATATTACGAGTTCTTATGAAACGCTGGCGAACTACGTAAATGCTTATGACCAGAAGATGTTTATGAAGCGAGAGAATATCGCAGACCGTGGCATCTGGACAGCAAAGAAAAGATACATCTTAAATGTATGGGATAGTGAAGGTGTAAGATATGATGAACCTAAGCTGAAGATGATGGGTATCGAAGCAGTTAAATCATCAACTCCTGCACCTTGTCGTACGATGATTAAGGATGCTCTCAAACTTATGATGAGTGGCACAGAAGATGAAGTAATTGAGTATATTGATAATGCTCGAAAAACATTTAAATCGTTGTCACCTGAGGAAATATCTTTTCCCCGTTCTGCATCAAATGTGGAAAAATATAAATCTCATGCTACAATATATGCAAAGGGAACACCAATTCATATAAGAGGTGCTCTTCTATTCAATCATTATATCAAGAGCAAAAAGTTGACAAATAAATATTCACTTATTGGTAATGGTGAAAAGGTAAAGTTTCTTTATCTCAAAAAACCAAATGTCATACAAGAGAATGTAATTTCATTCATTCAAGACTTTCCTCATGAACTTGATCTTGACAGATACATAGATCATGATCTACAATTTGAGAAGAGTTTTGTTGAACCACTCAAAACGATTCTTGATGCAATCGGATGGAATGTGGAAAAAACAGTAAACCTTGAATCATTTTTTATATAATGGATTTTTTAAAAGAAATAGTTAAAGAGATTGGTGATGAATACACCCAAATCGCAGCAGATATAGATGAAACAGAAAGATTCATTGATACAGGAAGTTATATCTTCAATTCGCTTGTTAGCGGTTCCATTTATGGTGGTGTTTCTAGTAATAAGATTACTGCCATCGCTGGTGAAACCTCTACTGGAAAGACTTATTTTTCCCTTGCTATTGTCAAGAACTTTTTGGACACTAACCCTGATGGGTATTGCCTCTATTTTGATACTGAAGCATCAATCACCAAGGGATTACTTGCATCTCGTGGAATTGATCAAAACAGACTTGTTGTTGTAAATGTTGTAACAGTCGAAGAGTTTCGTAGTAAAGCACTTAAGGCAGTAGATATATACCTTAAGACAGATGAAGAAAATCGCAAACCCTGTATGTTTGTATTGGATTCATTAGGCATGCTTTCAACGGATAAAGAAATTACTGATGCGTTGAATGATAAGCAAGTCCGTGATATGACCAAATCACAACTTGTTAAAGGAGCATTCCGTATGCTCACTCTTAAACTTGGTCAAGCAAACATACCACTTATAGTTACAAATCACACTTACGATGTTATCGGATCTTATGTCCCGACTAAAGAAATGGGAGGCGGCTCTGGGCTCAAGTATGCCGCGAGTACAATCATTTATCTCGGCAAAAAAAAGGAAAAGGATAAGACAGAAGTTGTTGGAAACATTATTAAAGCTAAGACGGTTAAATCAAGACTTAGTAGAGAAAACAAACAAGTCGAAATAAGACTCTACTATGATGAAAGAGGACTCGACAGATACTATGGTCTTCTTGAGTTAGGAGAACTTGGTGGTTTGTGGAAGAACACTGCAGGTAGATATGAAATTAATGGTAAGAAAATATATGGTAAAGAAATACTAAAGAATCCAACAGAGTATTTCACAGATGATATAATGAATAAACTTGACACTATTGCTCAAAAGCATTTTTCTTATGGAACGGATTGAGACTACTATTCTTCAAAATCTTATATTTAGTGAGGAGTATTCTCGAAAAGTAATTCCATTTATTCAACCTGATTTTTTTGAAGATCGAAAGGAAAAGATAATATTTGAAGAGATTGTATCTTTTATTGTAAAGTATGGATCTTCCATAACAACAGAAGCACTAAATATTGAGGTTGAAAATCGAACAGACTTAAATGATACAGAAGCAAAAGAGATTCGAGAGATAAATCAAAACCTTAAAGAATCTGCTGTTGATCATCAATGGTTATTGGATACTACTGAAAAGTGGTGTCGTGACCGTGCGATTTATCTTGCTCTGATGGAATCAATTCATATTGCTGATGGTAATGATGAAAAGAAAAATCGTGACGCAATCCCAAACATCTTATCAGATGCTTTATCAGTCTCATTTGACAACAATGTTGGTCATGATTACTTACTAAACTACGAAGAAAGATATGAGTTCTACCACAAGAAGGAAGAGAAGATACCATTTGATCTTGAATACTTTAACAAAATTACCAAAGGTGGTTTACCTAATAAGACTCTTAACATCGCACTTGCTGGTACGGGTGTCGGGAAGTCTTTATTCATGTGCCATGTTGCTAGCTCCGTGTTGCTCCAAGGACGAAACGTACTCTATATTACAATGGAAATGGCAGAGGAGAAAATTGCTGAACGAATTGATGCAAACTTATTAGACATATCTATTCAGGATTTGTCAGATCTTCCAAAGTTAATGTTTGAAAATAAAGTTACTGATGTATCAAAGAAAACTCAAGGTCAATTAATTATCAAAGAATATCCTACAGCAGGTGCTCATAGTGGTCATTTTAAAACATTATTAAATGAATTATCGTTGAAAAAATCTTTCAAACCTGATATAATATTCATAGATTATTTGAATATATGTGCTTCGTCACGCTATCGAGCATCAGCAAATGTCAATAGTTACTCCTACATCAAAGCAATCGCAGAAGAACTTAGAGGACTTGCAGTCGAAGCAAATGTACCTATTGTATCTGCTACTCAGACCACTCGTTCTGGGTTTGCTAGTTCTGATGTTGATCTTACCGATACCAGTGAGTCCTTTGGTTTACCTGCTACTGCTGACCTTATGTTTGCTCTTATCTCTACCGAAGAGTTGGAAGAATTAAATCAAATTATGGTTAAACAGTTGAAGAATAGATACAACGATCCAACGATATTTAAGAGGTTTGTAATAGGAATAGATCGTGCTAAGATGCGATTATATGACTGTGAACAGAAGGCACAAGAAGATATTCTTGACAGTGGACAAGAAGAGGAGTATAATAAATTCAAACAAAAACCAAAAAAATCATTTTCAGAATTTAAATTTTAATGACTAAAAAAGTTGACTTTACTAAGTATGCTGTATTCGTGGATGGTGTCACATCCGATCCCAGTAAAGATTATAAATCTTTCCTTGATAGTATTGAATATCTTGACGGAGAAGGTTCCAATGTTCAACGGCTTCTTACTGCTGCTGTTGGTATTAGTGCTGAAGGTGGTGAGTTTATGGAGATCGTTAAGAAAATGTTATTCCAAGGTAAACCTTGGGACGAGCATAATCGAAAGCATCTTATTATTGAGTTGGGTGACGTTATGTGGTATGTGATGCAGGCTTGTAAAGCATTAGATGTATCATTAGATGAAGTTGTAGAAGGAAATGTAGATAAATTAAAAAAGAGATATCCTGGTGGAGAGTTTAATGTCTACCAATCAGAAAATCGTAAGGAGGGAGACTTATGAGAGAACAATTAATCAAAGCATTACTCGCACACGCACAAGGTGATATTGCTAAACACAAAGCAAACATTGAAGTATATCTTGCAAATCCTGTAGGTATTGGAGAACATTCAAATATTGTAGAGGCAATCGAAGGAGAATTAAATATGATTGCTAAGTATCAAGACCAGATAGACATAATAAATAAATACTTCAAAAAGTAATGAAGTATGGCGACTAACGCTAGAGAAACTGCTAAACAAGAAAATGGTTCTAGGGTATTTTTTGAATCTGTGATTGAAAAAAATAAAGAACCATCAGATAGAGATATGTTCAAAATCTATGATGGGTATGGTCCTGACTGGAGAGAGATATATCGTAAGCAATCTTCAGCGTTAAAAAAATTTCTAGGATCTAGTAGAGGATATGAATATTCTAGAGATAATGGAATTATGCCATATCTTGAAGACATTGCTAAGAAACAATGTGGTGTATCAGTAAAGGATCGTTGGAATCCTATGGACATTGTTCTGGTAAAAAAATCTATGAAGAAGGTTGTTGAAGGAACTGTAAGAGAGATTACAAATATAGATGGAATGAGTAAAGAAGCAAAACTTACCGTACTCAATGCATACATGAGAGAAGCACTAAAAGATAAAATTTTGATTGGTGTATCTTTAAAAGCAATTGATATGAAAAAAAGAACTGCCAATGCAGATTTATCAAATGCAGGTCAGAAAAAAGGTCAACCTGTTATGGTTGATATGAAACCAAGATCTTTAAAATGCACGATGACATTGGGTAAAAAGAGACCATTTTTATTTGATACTGGTGAACTTGGTTTTGATATAGTTACATCAAAGGGTGGAGAAATTCATGGTCAATCCAGAAACTTTCAATATTCTAAAGCAAGAAATTTAGTACAGACAGATTTAACACCTAAAGGAAGGGATAGAGGTGCAAAACTTGGAAAAGTTTCTAGTGTTGCACTGGATAAGTTTTTAGGAGATTTAAGATTAGAACGTCCAACTTCTGCTGCAAAAAATAATTATATTCCTAGTGTTGGTAACTGGACAGATGGAGATAAAAAGTACTGGGTTGATTTGTATAAAAAGTTAGATCAATCTGGTATGATTGATTTTGGTGAAGTTGCTGTATATGAAAATGGTGTAAAAGTTGGTGATGGTATTGAAGCAGTTATAGATTACGCGATTGCTTATGAAACTCGTAATGCAGATAGGAGTTCTGCAGGTAGATTCTCTTCTAAATTAATTGCCATGGAGTGGGCACATATTTGGGTGCAAATTTCAAAAATGAAAAAAACAAAAGAGTGGTGTACAGCATTATACTATGGTGCGAAAAAAGAATTTGGTGATAGTAACGGTCCTTTTTTAAAAATATATTAATGTAATGAACGATTTAATTGAGTCTCTGATATTTCAGTTCAAAAAACAAAAAATAATTAGGGGAAATATATGGGATAACTTTATGTTTTTCTGTTATAATGTATTGGGTGCTGATAAAGATGATAAATATAAACATACCAGAGCGTCAATTCTCAACTATATGACGCAAAATAAAAATGATATCTTATTGAAACTCACCAGAAACTGATGAAAACATTTTTAAAATTTATATCTGAATCAAAAGCAGTTCAACAGGCTACCCGTATGGGATTGACTGGAGATGGTCATGGAGGATGGTATGATAAAAAGGGAGAGTTTGTAGCAAAGACAGATAAAGGACAGTTAAAATTTTATAATAAGAGACAGAGAGTTGGTAAGCAAGATCCACCACAAACAGATAAAGAAAAGAATATATCACAACAAACATCATCTCAACCACAGGCAGAGAAACCAATTGAGATGAAACCTCCAGAGGTTGAAAAAACAAAAGGAACTTTGACTGTAGCATTTGGTAGATTCAATCCACCAACTACAGGACATGAGAAGTTATTAAACACAGTTGCTTCTTCGTCAGATGATGGTGACTATGTAATCATACCTTCACGCAGTCAGGATAAAAAGAAAAATCCATTAGATACTGACATGAAAGTTTCTGTGATGAAACAAATGTTTCCACAACATAGTGAAAAGATAATCAATGATCCTGGTAATAAAACTATCTTTGACATACTAAAGAGAGCACACAATGATGGTTATGCTGGTGTTCGAATTGTTGGCGGTGCTGATCGACAGAAAGAATTTGATAAGTTAGTCAATAATTATAATGGTAAGATGTACCAGTTTGATAATATTGAAGTTCGTTCTGCTGGTGATCGTGACCCTGACTCTGACAGTGTGGAGGGAATGTCTGCATCAAAACAAAGAAAAGCAGCAGCAGAGAATGATTTTGATAATTTCTTAAAGGGTGTCCCGACTTCCATGAATAAAAAGGCAGCAAGAGAACTGTTTGATAATGTCAGAAAGTCCATGAACATTAAAGAAGGTTGGAATCTCTGGGAGATTGCACCGAAATTTGATTGGAAGAATTTACGAGAAAATTATTTAAATAAAAAAGTTTTTAATATTGGAGAGACAGTTCAAAATATAAACACTGGATTGATAGGTAGAATCATAAGAAGAGGGACAAGTTATCTAATTTGTGTGACAGAGGATAAAATTATGTTTAAGTCATGGTTGAAAGATATCACTGAAGCAGTTGTAAATGGTACAAATCAATCAGGTGTTCCTGCAAGTCAAAGATTGATTGGAACGGATGCCCATAGAAAATATACTGAGACTTTAGTGCCTGGATCTTCTTACGGAAAACAATTCATAAATAAATATAGAAAAAAGAGTAAGTAATTTATCTTCATGGAAAATACTGGTAAACCTTCTGCACCTATGGCAGGTGGTGGAGCGAAAGAGAAAGTTGAGAAACAAGCAAGACAACTCGCTTACGATACTAGATATAAAGTTCGTCAAGCTCTAAAGGCAAAGAGTGGTGGAAAGGCAGATCCAATTGCTGTTAAGAAGGCATATGCCACACAACTTGCCAAGTCACCTGCATCTCCTGCTGTGAAGACAAGAGCAAAACAGATGTTGATGGGTGAAGATTATGTAGATGTTAACAAACTTATTGCTGACACTACAGCATCGGCAATGTTTAAAGTATTTGTTGAGCATCATAAGAAGGATGCTGATGGTAATGTAATACCACATGAAGATGAAGAAGAAATAACAGAAGAAGAGTCAAAAGAAAAGACATATAAGATTAGAGTTACTGATAAAGGAACTGGAAACTCTTATGTAAGAAATGCAACTCGTGCAAAGATTGCTGAATTGCGTAATAATCCAAACATCTCTTCAGTTGAAATGACTGAGTATGGAGAGGTTACCAAATCCGAAAAGTATAAAGGTAAGAAAACTGCTCAAGCAAAAGGTGGTGGTGGATTAGACCCAGTTGGTAAAGAAGATGGCGACATCAATAATGACGGAAAGAAAGATGGTACTGACAAGTATCTCATGAATCGTCGTAAAGCAATTGGTAAAGCAATGGCAAACAAAGAAAGTTATTCTTGGAGAGAAGCTTTAAGTGGACTTATTGAGAAGAAGGAAGAAGAGAACAAACTCACAGGAAAAGGAGTTAACAATAAAAAGTTAATTAAAGTATTTCCTGATGAAGTAAAAGAGGAAGTTGCTGATGAGGTAAAAGCAAAGAACGAAAAAGATCCTAGCAGCAAAGCTAAAAAGAAGGAAGAAGAGGATCCAAGATCCATGCCTACAAAAGTTAACCTGATGAAAAACAAGTTAAGAGCAATGGGTGTGATGGGTGGTACTCAAATGCCTAGTATGTCAGTAGGACCTACAAGTGGTCAGAAATTGAATATGTATAATGAAAAAGAAGTTGATGGAAAGGTGGTTGAGGGTTACAAAGGAACAATGGATATGAGTAAATCACATCCAGAGGCACTTAAAAAAGTAGAAAAAAATATTGAAAAATCTGCAGGTAAAAAAGTACCTGGTGGAAAGATGGGTATGAAAAAAGAAGAAGTGAATTCAACAGTTCAACAAGCAGTTGAAGCACTTAGTTCGATAG